>Ga0209113_1000004_pt1 | contig 61581 bp, 39 predicted proteins | sample TexAe_RefH0_O1_FD_187951 | JGI IMG/M metagenome (GOLD analysis project Ga0209113, IMG submission 187951) | Forest soil microbial communities from Davy Crockett National Forest, Groveton, Texas, USA - Texas A ecozone_RefH0_O1 (SPAdes) (version 2) | ecosystem: Environmental > Terrestrial > Soil >... | reverse complement strand
CTGTTTTGTATTTATATGAATTAGATCAACTTTACCAAGATTACGATTTGATCAATTAGCTACTTTCTGTTGAGAAGGTTTATTACCTTTTGCAATAGCATTTATTATATTTTTACCTTGTGTATTAATAAGTTTTAATATTAACGGTTAATAAATATTCCTTTACTTTTTTTATACTAAATCCCTCCCACCCCTTCACTTTCATTTAAATTATATACTGAATGTAATATTTCTACTATATACTCGATCATTGTAAATTTATAAAAAGGTAAACTAAGTCCAACTTATAAATAAATCCTTTATTTCTCTTTTATTTACTTTACTTTATTTTCTTACTTTAAAAGAAATGGCACATTTTTAACTATGTATAGGACCCATGGGCAATAATCCTAAGGAGGTAATGTATTATTCATTATATTTTGTATTTTTATCTAACCTTTCCTTACCTATGTACTTGAGTTTTAAATACCAGACCTCGACTTTTAATGACTCGCAAATTCTTACTATATTAAGGATTTTTGGTTAAACCTTTAATAAATTTCTCTGTTAAATCTGGATCTGTAAATGAATATGGTAGATTAGGTATATTTAATCACTCTTCTTTATTTCTTATAATTACTTTTGCTATTTCTTCTCTATTATCATCTAGTTTTGTTTCAGTTAAATCTCTAATCTGTTCTACTAATTGATTATGTAAGGATTGTACATAAGCATTATCGCTAAAATAGATTTCTATAAATGCTTCTTTAACCATTGTTTCTAATAAGGACATACTATTTGGTAAACTTGCGAAACAATCATGAATTGTATAGAAAGGTATATTAATATTTTCTTTATGTAAATTATTTACGAATAATTGAATATTTGCTGAATCTAATGAATGAATTAAATTAGGCATTAACGATCTATTTATAGCTACTTTATCTAATTGATCAGTTGGTAATGATATTGTAATTGGTTTATTACCAGAATATAATCTACTACTAAATCTTTCTTTTCCTAATTTTACATTTGATAAATTTACCTTTAATCCGGTTGGCGTAATTCAATAAACTCATGATCCTAATTTTAAAATAATCTTAGACATTTCCTGTAAGTATGTTTTCAGTGTTTTTAAAGTAGGCATTTTTTCATTTATTACTGTATAAACTATTAATCCTACTTTATTTACTTCTGATGGATATAATCGTATAGGTTTATCTAATTTACTGAATTCCTTTGGTAAATAAAAGATTGGTCTAGTTAATTCTCTAGTTTCAATTGTATGTGATCTAATTTGTTCTTGAATTCCAACTAAGGAGACATTATAAGGTATAGTCATTATAGATTTCTTAACTAGTTTTCTAGTAAATTTAATTGATTTAATTGAATCAGGTAAATCATTATTTGAATCTACTTCATTCTGTATAAATTCAGCAGCTAAAGTATAAAGATCATTTGCTTTAGTTTCTTTATTTTCATTTATACAATCAAATTTACCTAGAACATTTGTATCTCTAGCTAATTTGATATCTCTAGTCATTGAAGCTAAATGTTGTAATCCGTTACAACTAGCATCTAATAATATCGGATTATGAACTGATTCTTTAATACCTTTTTCAGGATTTAAAATACATAATTTTCCTAAAGCATGTAACATAGAGATAAATTGGAAAGGTTCTTTTAAATTTATTAACATTAAATTAAAGTTATTATTATCTTTATTAGACTCAAAGTAATCAATAAATTGTTCATATAATGGACCAACATTTTTAATTATTCAACTTTATTATTTCAAGTTTCTTTATCTCTATTAGCAAGATTATTCTTTTCTTTATTTAATGTTAATCAAATTAAACAAATATCTGCTAATCTTTCGATATATTTATCTCTAATTTCAATTTGACCATAGTCGTTAAACTTATAAAAGTGAGGATAAACTTTATCCTTAATCTGTTTTATAGATAGATTTTTACCGCTTACTACTCTATACTTAATTTAAGAATTAACCTCTTTTTACATTTATAGATTAGTACAGACTTGCTTCTTCCAAAAAAAAAATAAACTTCCCTAAACCCCTTGAAAACTTCTTTAATTTTACCTTTATTATATTTAACATGAAAAACAATTTTACAAATTCTAATTTCCTTACTACATCATTGCTAGTACTATTTAGTTCTCACCTTTTAATATTTTTATATGAAAATCCTATTATTATTTTTATATGCTTAAGTTATCTTGAAAATTTAATTCCTATTATTTCAATATTAACTAGTATAGATAAAGATTATATTATTTATATTTTTATTTCATTAATAAATTTAATAGAACAATTATTCAATATTCTCATCAAATTTTATCAATTCTGAGTTATTATTGGATTAAATGCCTGAGTTAAGAAAACTTTAGGTCAAAGCCTTTTTACTCTTATATTTTATCACCCGCAAATAACAATAAATCCTATTAATTATAAAGAATTAAGAAGAGATACTAGAAGAGCTAGAAAATATCTTAAGAGAAGAGGATATAGTACTCAAGCAGATAATCCTCAAAATTATACTATATCAGCTCCCCCAAAGGGAAAGAACTTCTAAATCTTTTACTTGATATTAATATTAAACCTCATCATTTAGAAGCTATTATTAGTATTCTTTTAAAAGATCGTATCGACGCTATAACAAAAATAAATCCTGCTTTAATAATTGCTACATTAGGGAATTTATCAAATAGTCATGAGCGAAATAGATTTTTTTCAGATTTACAAAGTAATACTGGTATTTATATGATTCAATATAAATATTGTCCTTATATTTATTATATTGGTAGATCTACTAATTTAAAACATAGACTTATACAACATATATATGCAGATACTAATGATAAATTCCATCTTTTTGCTTCTACTTTAGGTTGAGATCAATTTTCATATTCTATTTTAGAATTATCTTCTCCTGAATTATTAATTGACAGAGAAAGATATTGATTACAAACTTATTTTCCTATTTTAAATTCTTGTTATAATAGTTCCAGCGCACAATATAGAGAAAGTAGAAGATTATATACTATACTTGAGGATCTTAGATTAAATTTAAATTTACCTATTCCTAAAAAAAAAGGTATAAAGGTATGATGCTATATTTATTTTAATAACTCTATTCAAAAAGAACCTTTAATTTTTGAGAGTGTATCTTTAGCTAGTAAAGATATTAACATTGGTAAAAGTATTCTTACAAGATATCTTAATACTAATATGGTTATTTCTCGTTACATTAATAAAATATTAGTTAAACAATGATTAGTTTATTCTGAACCTATTAAAGATTTCGAATTGACTTTAGCAGAAGTACTTAAAAATATAGAACAATATCCAAGTAGAAATAATCAAAATAGAAATGTCTGAGTATACCTTTTAAATCATGATTTAAACACTGTTACTCCTAAATTTTTTATATCTCGTCTACAAGCAATTAAATATTTAAATATTCATCATGAAACTTTAAATAGATATATACTTAAAACACAGGCAGCTATTGATGCAAATGGAATCCGACTATACTATGCGTTTGACAGACAATTAGAAAGTCAAGAAATTCAAAATATTTTTAATTTACCGTTAAATAGGAAGATTTGTGTTCCGATTTTTGTTTATGAAATAGGATCTTTATCCTTAGTTAATGGTCTACCATTCGATTCTATTGTCGCTGCTGCTCAATTTGTTAATTCCACTGAAGGAATAGTATTTCCTTATTTAGATAAAAATGTACCTTTTAAAGGTTACCTGTTCTTCAGAAATAAACTAAGTTCTTAATTTATAATTTATCTCTTTCTTATCTCCCTACTCGGTTATTCCAGTATACTTTATTTTTTAATTTTACCTTTATTATATTCTTTCTTTGTATCCCTAGTTAAACTTATAAAAGAGAAGATAATTATCGCTAATCTATTTTAAGTAATAGATATAAGTGTATACTATATATTTAGAAATGTCCCTCTTTATTTTTAAAATTTATTTTTTTAATGAAGCTAGAGACTATCTAATTAATTTTTTTTAATACGAATTTAATTATGGTTCTCAAAGAACGTATATTTAGTTGATTCAAGGCATGCAAATTTTTTTGTTTAATATAATAATATATATTAGATTTAAAAGTGTAGGGGTGAGTATGATAAATCAGTTACCCTCTAATTCTCAGTAATAGAGAATAAACTTAGTATTTACTAAGGATAAAGAATAATAATTTGTTAGCAGGATGCGATTTAAAACTGATTAGGATGATGGTCAGGTAATAGCTTACCAAACTTACGATCAGTAGCCATATCTAAATTGGATTATTGGCCACATTGGGAATGAAATATCCCAAGTCGTCTCTTGGCGATCAGCAGTCGTGAATTTTTGTCAATGTCCGAAAGGATGAACGAGCAACTAAACTCACTACTTTTTTTAAGAAGGTGATAACGGATATTTAAATGATGATTTGTATCCTAAAAGTGCCATACAACTTATCGTGCCAGCATTCTTACGGGTGCTTTTATTTCGAAACAAATAATTATAAGATTAAATAATTGGGTGAATTTCATAGAAATCTTTATATTTCGAATTATATTCATATTTATAATAAAAAGATAATTTGAAGCTAAGCATATATCAGTGTTTTTTTGTTATATGAAAGTTCAACGACTAATTGGTGAGTTATATTTTTAAATAAAACAATAATCCAGACACGAGTGCCCAACTTGTAAAATTAATTTTAACAAGATGATATAGTCTGAATCTAGTAGTAATATTAGAAAAGTAAATTTAAATGATTTACTATTAACATTATTTGTTCGGTAATTCGATAGGCGCGAACGTATTTGATCTTGAACAGGCGTAAAGGGTTCGACTTGCCAGCTCTATCTTTATTAGTATCTCTCTAATCTACGTTTTCTTGTTTATTAATTTAATGATAATATTAGTCTAAAAAACTATTGTTTAGTTATTTTAATGGCATCTAGATTATATAAAAGTCACTAATAGAAAACATAGAGATAGAATCTTATCCAAGAGAATGTCCGACAAATGCAAAGTGGAAGGATGAAATCTATAGATATTTTGTAGAAGACTCAGAGCGGAAGCTTATCTCTAGTAATGATTGACGGTTAAGAACGAAAGGGAGGACAGAAAATAGGATGTGCGACAAGTAAGTCTTATTAAGTAATTCAAATAATTATTATAATTTGATCAAGGTTTAAATATCTTTTATATTTGATCTAGGTTAAATAAGTAATTTATTAGACATACATTCCATTTTGTATGAGTTTATTTTGATATGCTTTTCAGGTAACTGTTTAGTATAAAGCTCAAAAATTAAACTATATTCTATGGTTAGAGAAATCAAATCTATGTAATTAAAATGTTAAAATTTAGAATTCTAGTGAGTCCTAGATTAGAATTAAATGGACAAATAAGTTTTAACATAAAGTAGAAACCTAAGGAATAATATTGTGCTTAATAAGGAACTTGGGAACTCCAATAATCAGCTTGGAATTATATTAGATTAATATAATTGAGCAAGGAAATAAGTAATTTTTTCTATAGATTAGTGGAAATACGATAGCGTTAAAAGCGAATGATTATTTGTAATGAATAATATAGGTCTAATTTATTTATTCTAGTTTTAGTTTTAGTAAAATCTAAATCAGTAAATTTTTAGAAATAACCGATCTGAAAGGATGCTAACTAACGTATAGGTGATTTATTAGGTATAAATTCATATAATAACTTTTATCTTTTTTTTGATTAATTTATTTTATTTTATTTATTCCTTTTAATTGCTTGAGCCGTATACGATGAAAGTTGTAAGTACGGTTCTGAAGGGGGGAAAATTCGAAAGAATCTACCTATCCTAAGTAGATACCCTCTTATTCCTCTCCGCGAACGATGATTGGTAGCTATTCAGATATTTTATTTTGATTAATTTATAAGCTATCTATTTCATAATAAAATAGAGTTATTGCCTTATATTTTATAGTTATAATATCTTTAGTAACTATATATATTTAATTTAAATATTTGATTAAAATAAATAATTAATGCTGTAAAGCGAAGCTAACGCGATAACCAATCCGCCTTGTGAGTACGGCATCAATGCTGAAAACAAAATAATTAGTCGGTTTCGGAGCAAACGGAGTGAAACATGCTGTTTAATATGATAGTACGCATAAAATCTTACCGGGTCTTGTATCTCCTTTTTAAGGATGACAGGTATTGCATGGCTGTCTTTAGTTCGTATTGTTAAATATTAGGTTAATTCCACTAACGAACGAAATCCCTATTGTTAATTTATACTTAATAATTTTTGGTTCTTATAGAGACTAATTTGGGGCTAAGACAAGTCTTCATGGTCCAAATGACTCAGGGCTACAGGCGTGTCACATAAAGTTTTAACAAAGTGACGCAAAATCAATCTTTGAAAATCAAATTCTTTTTGATCGAAAGAACTTAAGGAATTGAGGCATATTATTAATATCAATAAAATGATATTTTTAAAGGTCGACGTATTTTAATTAATACAATGAGGAAGTTTAAGTGAGTCTAGGATATAGATTCAGCTTTAAATAGCAGCTTAAATGGATTCCTTCAAAGATATAGATGAATGAGCTAATCATTAAAAAAAACTAATAATTAAATAAACCTAATGGATTGTCTGCTGAAATTCGCGGACATGAAAGAGGAATTCCGAGTAATCGTTTATAAGCACGAAACGGTGAAGTATTAAATCCGTAATGAACTAACTGTCTGTCACTGGGAAGAAATCTATTTTAAAGGAAGAAATGGTTTTCATGGTTTCTAGAATTCTCATAATAAAATACATTTTATTTAAATGTTGTATTATCTGTAAAATTATACTCGAATTCTGTTTCCAATTAAGATAAATAACATCTCAAAAGTCATAGCAAGGTAGCTGTAAGGGAACTTGCCGCTGGATAATAAAATAATGAAACCCCTGGCCTTTATTTAATTTATAAATAACAAAACAAAACAAAACTTAAAACTTTTAAGTATACCTGATCCTTTTCATTTAATAATGATAGGAGGTGGTGTTTTACACCCGCAAATATAATAAATTCTCTCCCTCACCCATCAAAGATGACACAGGGTAAAATTTATTTAAGTATAGGGAATTAGCTGAGAGGTTTAGCGTTAAATTTACACTTTGAAGACGAAGATTCGAGTTCTTCATTCCCTTTTTATTTATTTTTCTTTCTTTCTTTCTTTTTATTAATATAATATGATATAATAGGTTAGGATATTAACGAGTATGTCGAAATTGGTAGCCGAATTAGTTTTAGGAACTAAGGATTTTTTAATTGTAAGAGTTCAAGTCTCTTTACTCGTATTATTAAAATAAAATAATTCTTTTATAAAAAGCCTATAATTTAACTGGTTAGAATGCAATCTTGATAAGGTTGTCGCAGAAGTTCAAATCTTCTTGGGCTTATTTTAAATCTAAATAATAACTCTAATTAAATAATTATTGTTTTTTATTTTATTATTATTATTATTATTATTAATCTCATGATAATCTTTTTCTTTATTTTTTCTTTTATAGCCTTAGGCTAATTTAATTTTTTTCTTTTAATAATTTATATCAACTAATCAATTTAATATCGGTTAGTGTTTATATAAAATATATATTTTTAAAAAATGAGATTTTTAAAATCTAACACCATATTTAGTATAGTTAATAGTTACTTAGTAGATTCACCACAACCAGCTAATATCTCATATATGTGAAATTTTGGTAGTTTATTAGGTCTTTGTTTAATTATACAAATTTTAACTGGAGTATTCTTAGCAATGCATTATTGTGCTAATGTTGATTTAGCTTTTTCTAGTGTTGAACATATATTTTAAACTTAGTAATGTGTTCTTTAAACCTTGCTATATTGCTGGAAACTTCTATAAACCTTCTAGTACTAAAACTTTAGTAATAAACTATTAGGATGTAACAATGAATAATCAGCAGGAAATCCAAATTTTTATAGTATTAAGCCCTCCCCCTTTGTCCTCTTTGATAGGAGGGACAGACTTAATAATAAGTATATCCTCAGTGACTATACGCAAGGCTTTCAATTAATATTGTGAAATTAAAATAATAATAAAATTGAATGATGATATAGTCCAAGGTAGTAAATGAGTTAATATTATTACCATTAATATAAAGCTTTTTAAAAGAGCTAGATTAAGCTAATATTCTTATTCTTTTATTAAACTTTATTACTTACTTTTAAAAGTATAGACCTACTATTTTTGGTATTCTCCCTTCCCACAGGGGAGGGCTTGTCTCCATAACTTTATTTAACTTTTTATTTAAAGGAAGGGATAGATAAACATAATGTTAACTCATATCTACTTTTTTGATTATGAGAGATGTAAACGGAGGTTGATTTTTAAGATATTTACATGCTAATGCAGCTTCTTTCTTCTTCCTTTTCTTATATTTTCATATTGCTAAAGGTTTATACTACTCTAGTTATAAATCACCTAGAGCTTTAGTATGATCAATTGGTGTAATTATGTTAGTGCTTACGATGGCTATCGGATTCCTAGGTTACTGCAGTAGCCTAACACAATTTAATGATTAGAATTTATATGACTTTAGATTTAAATTTGGATAATTCATTTTCCTTTTGTTGTGTCTTTTAGTTATTTCTAAAAAATAAGTTATTTAAAATTGTAGTCTCACAGCACTTCCTTAGTAAAATTTTCATAAAGAATAAGGTGTATCTGTGAAATAACCTGACAGGGTTATTGATAGTATAATGTAGATACTATTGGCAATACAAGTGAAAACGGTTAAACAAATTATAAGATTTCAAGACCGTCGGCTATATGAAAAGTCGCTACTGACTGCGTCACTTGTAGGTGTCTGAAAAGATGCTTGATGTCCAGTCGATCCCTGTGATTTTGTTTATCACTCAAGGACTAGGTTAATATGAGTCAGAAACTTATTTTAATTAAGGAGGATTGCCTCATTGACTAGTTACAACTGTTGAATTTATACTTCCTTTACTTTTGCCTTTTATAAATTTAAAACAAAGGATTAGTTTAAAATTTAAACAGAGGGCTTTGTACTGCTTACCTTTTGGACAAATGTCCTTTTGAGGAGCTACAGTAATTACTAATTTATTATCTGCTATTCCTATCTTTGGACATGATCTAGTTGAGTCAAATTATTATATCATTTAATTGGCTCCCTTTAACAGTAATGTTTTAGAAGCAAATGGGGAGAATTGCAAGGACGTTTTAATTTATTACTCCTCCCTATTAATAAATCCTTTCTTTTAAATATTAGTAAGGCCATATTTAATTAAGAGATTAAGACTATTTGCAGCGGACCTTGATTAGGTATTCTAAAAAATTTAGATAAAATCAAGAGCGTTCAACGACTAACGAGTGAGTAATACCAACAATAAACTCGACACGAGAACCCTACAACCTGAATAGGCGCTTTCCTTTATAATCTTATTTATAAATTATTATGAAATAAAGCTTCCCTGATAATTGGTTGAAGACATAGTCTAAACATTTACCTTCTGGTAATAGAAAGATATAATTTAAAAATTTTATCATTAATATATTGTAATTTGAGGAGGTTTTAGTGTTTCGAATGCTACTTTAAATAGATTCTTTTCTTTACATTATTTACTTCCATTTGTATTAGCTGCTTTAGTAGTTGCACACTTCTTAGCTCCAAAATGAAGGGCTATAAATATTGATAAATATTTAATTAATCAAGTTATATGCTGGAAGTTTCTAAACTTTAAATACTTTATATTAGTAATACAAAAAAATAAAGTAATATTTTAAAGATCAAAAGGATAACCAGCAGGAAACTAAATTTAGTATCCTCAGAGACTTAATGCTTGATATCTTTAACTATTTAATTAAGATAAAGATATAGTCCACCTCCTCATCTACTTAATTATTTTTTGGATAAATTCCTTCCTCCCTAATCACAGATCAAAAGGAGGGAGTGCTTTGCTCCAAATTAGTTATATAGTGCTGGAGTTAATATAATATTAAAATGCTTCATACTCATGGTTCAAATAATCCTAATGGAGTTACTGGAAATGTTGATAGATTAGCAATGCATCCTTACTTTACATTTAAAGATTTAGTAACAGTATTTGCTTTCTTATTAGTATTAACAATTTTTGTTTGTTGATTCCCTAATGTACTAGGACACAGTGATAATTATGTACCAAGTAATCCAATGGCTACACCAAGCTCTATTGTACCTGAATGATATAAAAAAGATGTCATGCTTAAGAGTAATCTTATGATTAAATATACTTTACTATTTGCTGGAAACTCCTTTATTTAATAAATATTAAGTAGAATATGTAAAGGACAATCAGCAGGAAACCAAATTTTATAATTCTTTCTATAAAATAATAAGCCGTGCTTTTTAGGGTAGAATGCTTAACTAAATAGGATTCCTCAGAGACTATATGTAAAGCTCCTTTCCCCACAGGGGTATATGATTAATTATTTATACCCGGCCTAATTATAAAGGTAAAGGTTAAATATATCTTACCGGTTTTCTTATTTATTATTAAAATGAAAATGAAAAGTGCGATAAAGGATGAAGAAATAGTCCAATCATTATTGAAAAAGAATGTTAATATTTATATGATCTTTTACCTTTCTATGCTATTTTAAGATCTATTCCTAATAAATTAATGGGAGTTATTGCAATGTTTGGTTCTTTATTTATTTTATTAATTTTACCTATTGTTGATACTTCTAGAATCAGAAGTTCTCAATTTAGACCTTTAATGAAAATATTTAATTGATTATTCTTTGTAAATTTCTTAATCTTAATGTGAATCGGTCAATTACATCCAGAAACTCCTTTTATAGAAATTGGACAAATTAGTACAGCTTTATACTTCTGTCACTTCTTAATCTTTGTACCTATAATTGGAATAGCTGAAAATACTTTAATGGATATTGCATTACCTATTAAATCAATAAATTCAAGTAATAATACTATCTCTATTTCTAATAAAGTTAATTTAGCTGTTTAATTTTAAAGTCTTATGACCTCGAAGAAAATAAACATTTATTTTAACTTAATTTATTCTATTTTTATTTTTATATTTTATCCCTAGCTTATTTTAAAGTTAAGTAAATTTCTTTAAACGCATAAAAGAGAGGATATCTATAGAAATATTCTTTTTGTATTCATTTTTGTCATTCGTATTCATTTTTGTCATTCGTATTCTTTTTGTTATTTTTATTCTTTTTCTTATTCTTAATTTAATAAGGGGAAATCGAATAATCGGTAATTCAGTGTATTTGCACTACACTTATGTGAGTTCAAGTCTCGCTTTCTCCATCTTTTATTTAGCTCCGATGGCTCAATGGTTAAAGCGCTTCTCTGAAGAAGAAGAAATGTTAGTTCAATTCTATCTCGGAGCATCAAGTCCTCTTAGTATAGTGGTAATACATCGATCTTTCGCATCGAAATCACCAGTTCAAATCGGGTAGAGGATATAAAATTTTTGGACTAGTATACATTGGCAGGTTAAAGCAATTGCTAATTGCTATTCATTTTGAATTTAAAGGTTCGAATCCTTTCTAGTCCGACCCCTTTATAAAAATATATATAAACTGGGTTATTAAAATGATGACGCGAAGAATAAATAATATATTAAAAATTATATATTAAAAATTCTATAATATAAATTCTATATTATAAAAAAAACATTTTAAATTATAATTAAATCGTGGTTTACGGGTGTAAAATACCAGCTCCGAGAAACTAATAAATTTGGAAAAGGTAAATTTAGTTTAATGGTAGAACAGTACTTTGTGGCAGTGAGAGTCAGGGTTCGATTCCCTGATTTTACCCTTATATAATATAATCCCTCCTCTATCTTGATCCTTTCCCTTTAACAGGATGAAGTCTAGCTTAATCGAGATTTAATAATTAGATTAATGCTTAGTTATGGATTTGACTCTGTTTATCTTTATATGACATTTATATTATTTTCCGACTTTTAATTTTCCTATTTAATGGAAAAAGGTCGATTATTTAATAGTCAAATTTAATCTTTATTTCTAAAAAATGAATATCTTTACTCCTTTAACCTTATTAGTAGTCCCTTTATTAGGTTCTATTTTTATCTTATTATTTCCTTATAAAAATGAAATAGTTATATCAAATAATGGATCAAATTCAATTACTTTACCTTGAAGTTTAGGTAATGCTCAAAATTCAGTTTTAAAACAAATCGCTTTAATTACTTCTTTAGTGAATTTATTTATTTCAATTATTATGTGATTACAGTTTGATGCTAATTATTTAGGGTATCAATTTGTCACTGAGTTTAATTCAACATATTTACCTTCATTTTTACAATTAAATTTAGGAATAGATTCTATCTCAATATATTTTGTATTATTAACAACTTTTATTACACCTATTGCATTATTAAGTTCTTACAAAGAAATAGATAAACATTTAAAATTATATCTGATTTTAATTTTATTATTAGAAACTTTACAAATAGCAGTATTCGTTGTTATTGATTTATTATTATTTTATGTTTTCTTTGAAAGTGTTTTAATTCCATTATTCTTAATTATTGGAATATGAGGAGCAAGTGAAGCTAAAGTAAGAGCAGCCTTTTTATTATTTTTATATACTTTATTTGGTAGTTTATTTATGTTATTATCAATATTATTAATCTATAGTCAATTAGGTTCTACTGATTTTATTTTATTAAGTATTTCTGAAATTAGTCTTAATTCTCAAAAAATTTTATGAATCGGTTTCTTTTTAGCTTTTGCTATTAAAACTCCACTATGACCATTTACAGGTTGATTATTCAGAGCTCATGTTGAAGCTCCTTTAAGTGGATCAGTTATTTTAGCTGCTGTAATTTTAAAATTAGCTACTTATGCTTATCTTAGAATATTATTAGGTTTCTTACCTGATGCTACTCATTATTTTAGTCCTTTAGTTCAAGGAATTTGTATTATTACTCTAGTTTATGCTTCATTATCTGCATTAAGAACTCATGATTCTAAAGCATTAGTTGCATTATCTTCAATTAGTCATTGTGCTTTAATTGTTTTAGGTTTAATTTCTAATTCAGTAATTGGTATTGAAGGAGGTATATTAGTTTCAATTAGTCATGGTTTTGTTTCTCCTGCTTTATTTATTTTAGTAGGTGGATGTATATATGTAAGAGTTCATAGTAGAACTATTCCTTATATTAGAGGTTTAGCTACTTTTATGCCTATTTTTTCTATTTTATTTTTAATATTTGCATTATCTAATGCTTCAATTCCTTTAACTGCAGGTTGAGTTGGAGAACAAATGGCATTAATTGGTCTATTTCAAATTTCTCCAATTTTAGCTATATTAGGAGCAACTAGTATCTTCTTAACTGCTTGTTATTCTATATTTTTATTTAATAGAATTAATTTTGGTGCTTACTCTAGTCATTTAAAACCATTATCTGATCTAAATCGATTAGAATTTTTTAATTTAATAACTCTTCTAATTCCTACTGTAATCTTAGGTATATTCCCTAACTTAATTTTAGATTCATTACATTGTAACGTCTCTGAATTAATTTATCATATTGCTTAATTATTTGATTTTAATAACTTGACTATAGTATCCTTTAGCTTTAGTTAATTTACTTTTACTTTACTTATTTAATTTATTATTTATTTTTCCTGTTATCCCTCTTTATATAACTCTCAACTTTATAAACAGATTATATTTATTTAATTATTTAATTATTTATTTATTAATAATGGGCCCTTAGCTTAATTGGTAAAGTGCTTGATTGTCGATTGAGAAGATGTCCGTTCAAATCGGGTAGGGCTCGAAATACTCAAATTAGTATTAATATATATTCTATTTTATTTTATTTATTTCTATTATATTATGTTATATAATATTAAATTAAATTAAATTATATTAGATTATAAGGCCAAAATAGTTTAATTGGTAAAACAGTTTCCTTGTAAGATTCAAATATTGGTTCAATTCCAGTTTTTGGCAAAATGAGTCGTAGTTTAATTTGGAAAAACACCATTTTTTGGTGATGGCTTTATCCCAGTTCGAGTCTGGGCGACTCAGTCTTATTAAATTTTATAAATCTTACTTATTTTAATAGGGTAAATTAGAGGGTAGTTGCTCCGAATGGTAATGGTCGTGCACTGTAAATGCATTTGTCTTTTATGACTAAGAAGGGTTCGATTCCTTTACTACTCAAGATTAATAAATTGATTTAAATTTGGAACTGTGGCAGAGGGGTTTATTGCACTCGTCTTGAAAACGAGCACTCCAAAAAGAGTCGCAAGTTCAAATCTTGCCAGTTCCGTGCTTCACAGCGAAAGAAAGCAGAACTCGGGTGGTTGAGTGTCCCTCTTTTAAAGGGAAAGAAATAGTTCAACTCTATTTGCTTTCAAAATATGATATTTCATATTAGTCCTTAATTAACTCTCCACCGAAAAGATGATAGGGTTATTTAAGAGTATAAATTTAACCTCCTACCACTTAATAATCTTAAGTTTAGAGCTCTTATTTTTATTTTCTCTTTTAATAGAATCTATACTATTGAAAAAGAAACCTATCCCCCTTAATTTATTATTATTCTTCTATCTTTAATCTGCTTTTAAAAGCTAATAAATAGAAGTGATTTATAATTTAAGGATAATTTAATATTTTACTACCCTCTTAAACTTTTATACCTACCCTAAAAAGGTAAAGTGTGAAATTCCTACCTTAACCTTATTTAAAAGATATAGGAAATATAGCTTGCCACTTGCTTAAACCACTTTATTTTCAAACTTATTATAAAGTAATAGTCTTCTTACCAGAAAACATATCGACCTTTTAAATCTACCCCTCCGGGCTTGATAGGAGAGGTATAAATATTAAATTCAATTATAAATTTATAATATTACAATATACAATGATTAACTTAACAAATATTTTTATTAATTCACCATTAGAACAATTTGAAGTTTTAAATTTAATTTCTCTTAATGCTCCTATTTTTGATTATTTTATAATCTCATTAACTAATTTAGGTTTATATTCTTTAATTGTATTAGCTATTTTAATTTCATTCCATATTTTAGGTAATAATGATGTTAAATTAATTCCTTCTAAATGATCTATTGCTTTAGAAACTACTTATACTAGCATTTTATCTATTGTTAGAGAACAAATTGGAATTCATAATGAGCAATACTTCCCTTTAGTTTATTCTGTTTTCTTCTTTATTATTATCTCTAATTTAATTGGTAATATTCCTTATAACTTTACTATAGGAACTTCAATTATTGTATCATTAGGTTTAAGTATTACGGTATTTATTGCTGTAACTTTATTAAGTTTAGCTAAACATAGAATTAAATTCTTTTCTTATTTTATCCCAGCTGGTACACCGTTAATGTTAACTCCTCTTTTAACTTTAATTGAATTAGTTAGTTACTTTGCTAGAGCTTTCTCATTAGGAGTTCGATTATTAGCTAATTTATGTGCTGGTCATGCATTATTAAAAATCCTTTCAACATTCTTAGCTCAAATGTTTACAAGTAGTATAATTATAGCCGTTTTAGCTATTATACCTTTTGCATTATTTGTTGCTATCATTGGATTAGAAATTGGTGTTTCAATTATTCAAGCTTATGTATTTACTTTATTATTAAGTAGTTACTTAAAAGACGCTATCGAATTACACTAACTTAATTTTCACTTTTAACTTTTACTTTTACTTTTACTTTGTTTACCCCTGCCCTCCTTTTTATAAGAAAATAAGAGGATTTAATTTATAAATTTAAATATTTATAGATTAGTAGCTCGTTACTACATTTTCTTAATCCTTGAAGTATAACGTTAGTCCTCCTAAAGAATTAGTTTAAAATTAATTTAGTTTAGTTTATTTATCTTTCTATTATTTTACTTTAATTTACTTTATTTTTACTTTAATCTCTTACTAACTCTACTTTAATCTTTTTACTTTACTTTAGTCTTTTTTTTGACATGACACCTTTTTTTCTATTCTCTTATTTAACTTTTTAATTTTAATAAGGATGGCAATGTACTATTCAAAATAAACATTTTATTTTTATTTTTTATTAATCGCTTCTCCCTCTAGATTTGAGTCTTAAACTTTTAAAGTGGCTAAAAGTTTTCTTTTAAAAGAAAGGAGCAATTTTAAGGTAAGATATAGAATTAACCGTTATTTTATCATTTTAATTTTTATGTTTATCTAATTGATAATAAAGCCATACAAAGTGAAAAACATTTTAAATGGATGTGGAGTCACGGGCCCTAGTCTAGCTCTCTAAAAATTTATTATTAATATTAGTAGATTAGCTAAGGCAAGGAAATATTCAAGGATAATTTTAAGATACTAAAAGTATCTGCTAGTTTTTTAACTAGTTTAATAATATATATTTTTACACAAACAATGACTTTTTTTTATAATTTACTTTTAAACCTAGGCTTAGTGGTATTTGCGGATACACCAGAACCTTGAGCAATTGGTTTCCAAGATGGAGTTTCTCCAACTTTTAATGGGATTTTAGAATTACATAATTCTATTTTCTTTTATTTAGTGATCATCGCAGTTTTAGTATTTTGAATGATGGGTGCAATTATCTTACATTTTAATTCAAATAATTCTAAAATTACTTATAAATATTTAGTACATGGTACTTTAATTGAAGTATTATGAACTATCTTTCCAGCAATAATTTTAATAGCTATTGCTATACCTAGTTTCAAATTATTATATATTATTGATGAACTTGTTTTACCTACTATTACGGTTAAAGCAACAGGTAGTCAATGATATTGAAGCTATGAATATTCTGATTATGAAACAGAATCTGGTGATCCTATTGAATTTGATTCTTATATGGTACCTGAATCTGATCTCGAATTAGGACAAATGAGATTATTAGAAGTTGATCAACCTGTGGTTCTTCCTACTGATACTCATGTTAGATTTTTAATTACATCTACAGACGTTTTACATGATTTTGCTTTACCTTCTGCTGGTATTAAATTAGATGCTGCACCAGGAAGACTAAATCAAGCTTCTTTCCTTTCTGATAGAGAAACTACTATTACAGGACAATGTAGTGAATTATGTGGTGTATATCATAGCTTCATGCCAATTGTTGTTAACACTGTAAATGTAGAGGAATATTTAAGTTGAATTGATAGTTTATCTTTATCTTTAGCTTTAATTAGTAGCAGTATTTTAAATTCATTCTTAAATCTGTGTCTAGGGTTTAGATCTCTGATTTCCCTTTGAACTACAATGTTTAAAAAATTCTTAAACAATTTAATATCTAATGTTCTCAATTTATTTAATTTAATGTCTCAAGCCCACCTGTCATCTTGGATGGGGGAGTAGTGTAACATACCTTAAAGAAAGATATTTACTGTTTATAATAGGTGCAATTTGTTTTGTATCCTTAATAACCTTTCTTTTACCTTATTCTATTAAGATAGATGAGATAGAAACTTTTAATTGAATATTAGGACTGGATATAAACAAACCTCTAAATTTAGGGAATGACTTAGAAATGATATGAATAGCTGGACTATTTCCCTGAGGTGTAATTACTAAATCTAAATTATTTATTAATCGATTAATAACCCCTGTCTTCCGTTTAAATAGAGAAGTATTTTTAAAAGGATTTATTTTAATTAGCTTAACATTACTTTTTATATTTTTTACTTATCCTTTTTTTAATAAATATATTGTAGATATTCTTTGTACAACTATTTCAGTTTTAATCTTTTCATTTATTTTGGATAAAGGTAAACTTTCAGACCTTAAACCTATAAGATATATGCAAATAATTTTATTTACTTATGTAGGTACTTTCCTTTTTGTATTATTTGTACTTTTTATATACCAATATATTTCAGATAGTTTCATTTATTGCGCTCCGGTGGATATAGTTTCCACTAAGGTTGTAACTACTCCTTTAGAAGGTCTATTAGATAATACGCTTACAACTATTCTATGATTATTTATATCTTTAGGTCTCTTTTTCTATATTTTTTTTTATAGATTTTTTTCTGCGTATTTTTTTAAATTCTTTTTAGCTTTACCTTTTATGGCTGAGAGTAGATTTGCAAAATATTTTCAACCTTTTAAAGATTATAATGATCGCTTTTATTTTAGTTTGCTTTTAATTCTTGCATTTTTTATATTTGGCTATCTAATTGTTATTTATTTCTCAGTTAGTAATTTAAATGAAAATCTAGATAAATATATTCTTGTGTATACACATCTTAAATTCAAGTAGGGTTACTTAATTTCATTTTCCGTTTTATACTCAAAATTCAAGAATAAATTATACTTTACTTTATTTTCTTTTATTTTGTTTTTTTCTTTTATTTTTATTTTTATCCCTAGCTTCTTATATATTCTCTCCCTTAACTATCTACTTTTTATTTCTCCCTTACCTAAAAGTGAGGGCAAATTGTGAGTTTAAAAATGAAAGGTTTAGCAGGTGGCAAGCACTAAAGCCATTTTTTTAAGGTAAAAGGTAGGAGACTTAACTATTTTTAAAATTTTATTATAATGATCAAAAATTTATTTTTTACTGCATACCCTAAAATTAAAGATGTTTTCATCTTACTCTGAAATTTTACTCTTTTAGTCTTTTTAGCTATAATTGTATTATGAATAACTTATCCTTTAATTCTAAAGTATTTTAATTTTGTTTTCTTCTTTAGTTGTAACTATTTAATTTATTTATTTATTTTTGATAGAAAGTTTTCGAATATTAAAGCATTTGAAATTACACAAAAAGTCTTATTTGTTAGTATATTGGCCTATTTAGCTGTGTTTATAGTTGTAGTTGTTTTTGTATTTAACCTAAATTTAAATAATATTCTTTATTTTTATGCGGGTAATGATACGATAACTGGACTGCGAATAGATTCATGTTTATATAGAGCTCTCCCCCACCTAAGTTACACAGGGGAAGGGATTAGTCAAGGTTTTACTAATAGTCTAGACATTACTAATAGTTTAATCCAATCCTCTCCACACGCTAATATCAATAATATTTTTATTAATTCACCATTAGAAGTTGGTGAAGCACCTAACCAAGAATTACCTCCAATAGAAACTTTTTTAAATAGTATGCTAACGATAACTGTTCTACTATTTATTAATCTTTTTTTTTTAGCTTATCTCAATTTTATTAAATTGTTTTCTGGCTTAATAAATAAATTTTTACTAAGTTATACTTTTATTGCTAACAGTTGATTTGCTAAATTTCTAAAACCAGGCGATAGTCTTAGCGATAAATTTACTTTTTTTGCTTTTCTTTTTTTAATTTCGTTTTTTATTTTCTTACTTTTATTACAATTATATGTTATTTCTCATCTATATTTTAATTTGGATGGGCATATTCTCCTTTATATTAAAATGAAATTTAGTTAATTGTAAACTTTAATATGATTTATATTTTTGTTTTTAAAAATTAATTGAAGTCTGCCCCTCCCGTGTTTCTTAGGAAGGTAAAGACATATTTTCATCCTTTTCATAAATGTTTAATCCCTTTCTCCTCTCCCTCCCCACGGTAATAATTTTAAGATGAGTTATAGCTACAAATTTCAAATAAAGTTTAAGAGGGTAGGATACTTTAACTACGTTTAAAAATTTATTATAATGATCCGAAATTTTATTTTTACTATATACACAAAATTTAAAGATGTTTTTATATTACTATTTAAATTTACTTTACAATTTATCGGAGCCTTATCAGTTCTCTTTATATTGTGATTAGGTTGTCCGCCACTTTATGGCCCAGCTCAAGGTTTTATTCCTTTTGTTTTCTACTTCAGTAGTAATTGTTTAATTTGATTATTTATCTTTGATAGAAAATTTTCGGATATTAAAGCACTTGAAATTGCGCAAAAACTTTTATTTTTTGTTATATTTATTTATTTAGCTGTGTTTTTAATTGTATTTTTATTAGACCGGATTTTAAATCAGATTAATTTTTAAAAAGGTAATAATTCGATAAATAATATAAAAATTTTGTTTCTTTTCTTTATATTTCTAAGTAAACCTACCCCCTCCCTAGATATATTAACTCTGATTAGAAGTACCACCTAATGTAATTTATATATTTACTATTTTATACTAAACCCCTTTTCCCACCTAGATTTTAATTGAATAATCTAATTTCATTTTAAGAATTCTTTTCCAATTAAGTCTTTACTTAATGGTTGTTCTAATACTGCTGAATCCGTATCCATATAAATTAAGTTATTATCTTCTAGATTCATAAATTGGAACATAGAAGCGGCTGCATAACTTGCTATTGCTTTTGCTATAGGTATTGAGGATTGTACTCCTTTAACATTTCTTTAGATAATGATTTCGCTGTTCATTCTGGGACATTAATATTAAGTTCAGGATTTGCAAATAATTCTCTAGCTTCTTTAGGTAATCTTCCTCTATATTTCACTAATGAACAATCACTATTTAAAAGATGAATATAATCAACATGATATGAATTACTTATTTGAGCTGCTTCATAATTAGGCATTATTTTAATTACTGAATCAATTTCTTTCATTCCGAATTTACCATATAGTGAATTTAGTAATAATTTACTAATATTTCTTGTGGCAACATCAGTAGCATTTTGTTTATCTTGATATAATTCTAAAACATATTTTTTAAATACATCTGGTGTTCTATCGAAATTATATGAGAATTCTACATCAAATTTATATCCATATTTAATTGCTTCTTTAATTAATTCAGTAAAGATCATAGCTTTAAATGGTTTTCTTGGATAAATTACTTCATCTTCTAATCTTTGTCTAATTAATGGAACTCTTAATTGTTCTTCACTTGGTGGGTAAATTGTTCCATAAGTGAATCCAAATAATTTATTTAAATCTTTTTCTGAAGTTAAAACAGGATTTCCAGTAGGCATATCTTTTAACATTGCATTTGGATATTGAGAATTCATATCATAATGGTAACCTTGATTTATTTCTTTACTATTTAAAACGTGTATCATTCCACCCAAATATGAAGTTCTAATTTGATCTTCTAATTTACCTTTAATTACTTTAATTTGGTCATTTTGATCGTAGTAATTAGTTGTAAATATATCTTTAGCCAATGATGGTAAAGTTAGATTATCCATCATATTTAAATTATATCTTTCAAAATATTTATTATGGTATAATTCAATTAATTTAAATAAACCAATTAAATCATTTTCTAAATATTTAAGTAATTCCGTTCTAATATTTCAATTTTCTAGTGGTATATTATCATATTCTTCTTTAGTAATATTTTTATAGAATTCAATACTTGGTTTATTACCAACGTAATTTAAATTATGAGATTTAATAAAACTATGAGGAAAGTTTCCTTTCAATACGTCTAAATTATGAGTTTTTAATAAGTTTTCTAAGCTATTAAAATTAAAGAATGATGAGGAATCAACTAATTTAATATTTAGTTTTGTTTGTTTTTCGGTTATTCTAATAGCTAAAACTTTATTTTCTTCGCTTTTTCAAGTTACTTTAATTTCATATTTCTCAGTAGCTACTTTTTCAATTAAACCATGAATAATTGGTATAGCATCGAATTTACCTAAATTATGAGCATATAATGTAGGTCTATTTCTTAGTTTTTGTGCATTAAGTGATTCATTATCTTTTTTTCTAATATTATCAAATATTGAATCAATTATAGTTAAAATTATAGAATCATTTATATCATTACTCATAAATTTATTTATTATAAATCCATCTCCTAACTTAATACAGTAACCTCCAGCATAAGCTCTTTGATCTCCGGATTCATTAATTGATAAAGTTTCTAAATCAATTGTTCCAAAATTAGTATTTTGTATTAAGGTTCTTGATTTTACAAAAAGATTTGGGAAATTAAACATTTTTTCTACTTTAATTAGTTTTTGATTTCCACTATCTAGATTATAATATAATTTATAATCTTTTACTATTCTTATTAATATATTATCTTTAATTTCATCTATAAAAGATAGTATTTTATTATTAACTTTATCTTTTGAAGTTATAACTTCGACTTTAAATTTATTTAGAGATAATTCGGTTACTTCTAATAATCTATTTTCATCTTTTCCTAGTAAAGGATTTTTATAAATTTTAGCTCCAGTTATTTCCTCGTTATTAGACTCAACTAAATTACCATAATTATTATATAGTATTTCTTTATATTTTCCTAATATATTTTCTTCAATTTTTTGAATATTTAAATCTGCATTAATAGATTTATTTTTATTTGAAGATAAAGCATTTTTATTTATTTGATTTAGAATTACATTTCTTCTACTTACACTTTATTTATTTATAAGTCCCTATAAGATTTAGCTTAATTTAATTAAAATTAGAGAATATTCTTTATATAGTCTTCTTTAAATGGATATTAAAAGGAAAATAGTTAAACGTAGTAGGATAAATTGTTAAAAGTATCGATGACAATATTGACAATAACATCAAAGTAATTAAAGGAGTTGCTAAGGAAAGTTATGCAAATTTATTTAAAAGGACTTTAAGAAGTAGAAAACAAAAATATCTGCGTGAAAAGAGAAACACTATTAGCTACTGATATTACCTTTTTCTAGTAAAAGAAGTGCTATTATTTAGTAAGTAAACTTTAAAATATATTTTCTTTATTAATTTGATTCTCTCCTAAGTCTTAATCGTCTTTGAAGCGGGTTAAGTTAATTTCTAGTTTTATTTTTAATATTCGTAATATGATTATAAATAAGCTAGTATTAAAGAATTTTAATATTTTAAGTTCTATTTATATGTTCTTTTTACAATCCTAGGTAAAAACCTTTATTAATACTTCCTGAAATAAATCATTATAGTAAGGAAAGGAAAGGAAATCAACCGAGACTCCGAAAGTAATGGTGAGTGAAATCGGATCAGCCAAAATTATAACAGCCTAAATCTTTTAATTTTATAAGATATTTTATTTTTTAAAAAAGAAGAGGAGGGCTAATACTTTTTTTATTCTTATTAAATTTAAACTAAAGCCATGAATGCCTACTACAGCCACTAATAACAAAAATTAGTAGTAGTCGGTTTGTTTATCTTAATATTTAACTAGAATCTGAATATCTTCGATTTACAATCATGTCTTTCCTACTGCCCCTATATCCCTTTACTTTAGTGAAGGTTGGAGAGCAACTTATTCTATTTTTATCTATCTAAATAAATATATTTAATATTTAAAAAAAATAAGGTAGGTTAGTTTAATACCAGAGAAGGTATGTCCTAGTGAGGGAATAATAATAAGTATTTATAATTTATATGAGTACATCGAGAGAGAACTTGATGGAAGATAGGGGAACCATCCTCTAAGGCTAAGTATAATAAATTTAGCGATAGTGAACTAGTACCGTGAGGGAAAAACTTGAATTAGTACACTCTATAAGCATTTTGAGACGGTAAATTTTACTGTTAAAAAAGTACCTTTTGCATAATGGGTGAATTGCTTGCCCATTACCTTTATAAAAAGGAAAAACTGACTCATGGCTAATTATAGCCGGTAAAATCAAATATATTTTTAATTTTGCTAACGGTGAATCCTAAATATGGAAATACCGTGGGAAGCTATAAAATTGTAGGAATTCTATTAATCTTTATCTTTATCTTTATCTTTATCTTATTTTTCTATTTAAGGAATTATAAATATTTATTAAAATAATTAGATTAATCCTTTTTATTAGCCCCGTAACGACTGAATCGAAAGATGAGACTAAATCATTTTAGTAATACGTCAGCACTCAAATATCCAAGTAAATAAGGTAATATTATCATCCCCACGGGGGAAAGAAATTAAACTTATTTAGAACCTAATTTTACTTTGAGTTGAAGGTATAGTCTAATCTAATATGAAAGTATTAGTTAATATAATGCAGCAAGTTAATAGTAGTAGCGAGGTTAATAGCCCTAGTGAAAGCGACTGAATTATTTTGTAATAATTTTATTTTATTTTATAAGATAGAGTTAGTAGTTTAGTTAAATTTAATATTTTTTTAAGTATTAATTAGCTAAATTAGAATTCTACCTATTTATTTTTTTAAATAGCTATGAATTTTTTATAGATAGTTACAGGTGAGTTACTATTATTAGACCCGAAACCATGTGATCTTTCTTTTTCCAGATTTTTAATGGATCGAACGGTTGTCTGTTGAAGAAGGCTCCGATGAGGAAAGGAAAGCGGTATAGTATTTTGCCGCCATTTTAAATTGACTTTTAAATTGAAAACTCTAGCTCAATACGGTGAAAATCTTTTACTACTTCTTATTACATTTAATTAATTTTATAAGTATAAAAAGAAGATAGAAACAAAAGAAAATACCGTGGGAAGTATCTTTTTTCTTAGAAACAACAATTTTTAATTTTATAAATTGTAGATCAAAATATCATTGATCAGTAGAAATATACCCCGTAACGACTTTATTTATTTTAAATAAGACTTTAAATAATAGATTTAAGGTAACACGCTAGCACTAAACGGTTTCAAAGTGATTAAATTGATTAATAATATCTGATCAATTAAATCATTGTAAAGTGAAGGTATAGTCTAAACTATAATATAAATTATAGCTAATTATTTTGGAAATGCTAATCTAACATGGTATAGCTGGTATTATACGAAAACCTTTTTAGAGGAAAGTCTATTTAATAATTATATTTATTTATAATTTAAGATTTATGCAGGTACAATACGGGCCATTGCAAACTAATCTATATTCTCAAAATATAGAGGCCGTTCAGGTTGAGGGGATGTGAAAATCTTACCTTTGCAATTGAGTTTCGGAATTACATAAATTGATGATAGACATTCAGACTATTCGTTCTAAGGTGGATAGTCAAAACGGAAACAGCCGAGAACACTAATTAAGGTCCCACAAATTATTTAAGTGAAAATGAGGCCGTGAATTATGAATATATCTGTGTCATGAGCTCGGAATTAACATAAAAGTTCCTATATTTTGAAATAAATATGAAATTATATTGAGTTAATTGCAATAAACACTTTTAAATTAAAATAAAAGTAAACTTGCAGCGAAGTCTAATTAGCAAATTAAAAAAATTAGAAACGTTCAACGAATAGTAAGTATGATCTTGCAAATCTATCTTACCACGAATACTCAAGATTATTCTAAATTCTAAATTATAAGTTATATTCTTATGATAATTAAGTTTTATTCTTAGGATAATTAAGACATATTCTGAGCCTAATAGTAATACTAGGATATATAAATAAAAAGTTATATGATAACAGTAATGTGGCTATTGATTAAAGAGTGTGTAACAACTCAACAGTTAATTATTGAATTAAAGTTAAATATTTTAATTCTTTTGTTAATTATGCGCCGTAAATTCATCGGGTCTTAAAATAATTACCGATATAGTGTTAACTTTTTTTATAATATGATTAATTTAAATCTAATATATTTAAAGTTAGGTAGTATAACATTCAGAGTACAATAGAGTTAAAAGTGTTTCATTTTTAATGATGTTCTGAAGAGAGAATGCTGACATGAGTAACGTAAAAAGTTCTTGAGAATAGAACTCGCCGAAAACGAAAGGTTTTATAGTTTTTGTGAGAAATGGAAATCATCTTATTAATTTTAATCGGTCTCTAAGATTCTAGGCTAAAGTCTAGGTTGATGAGTGCAGTCTTCTTATTATTTTATTTTCGTGCAAAATAATATATCCCAGTATTATTTATAAGTCGCAACTTATTTTATGTACTTGAAAGTCAGGCTCCCCAAAGGGGGTCGTGTAATTATGAAATTAAAATTTAAGGTTAAGTAAAGAGCTGCAAAATTGATAAATTGTCAAAAATGTTGTTAGAACATACTGACCAGGTAAAATAATCAATTTAATCAATAATTATTAGTAGGGTATAAATCTTTTAATCCTCCGTGGTCGAAAGCTTTTAAAAACTGTAGTTATTGATTACATACCGTACCATAAACCGACAAAGGTTCGTAGGTAGAGAATACTAAGGCGTAGAGCGAAAACTCTTTAAGGAACTCGGCAAATTGTCTGCGTACGTTCGACAAGAAGTAGAGTCACCAACAGAAATATACTATTGAAAAGGGTATATTTTAAACACGGTGATAACATAAAACCAAGGGCCCCAACTGTTTACTAAAAAGTGCGAACTGTAAAGTCCTTTTAAATAATGCGGAGAATACCCGCTTCGAGTTTAGATCCTCTTAAGCCTACTAATAGGTGCTAAATTGGTAACGAATTAGTGCTAAGCTATTAGAACAAAGTAATAAATTTTTATTGCTGGCTATTTTACTATGGTTAATTATTGAATTCATGAAGGCATCGTTAAAACAGTTATATTAATATTAAAATTATTATTAATATTTGAGATATGGATTAATCTTCTTTTTAGGGATTGATAGATCTAACTTATTATCTCCGGTGTAGAATGAAAACCTAAGGTAAAAATTAAGGTATTTAATAGGGAACAGTGTAAGTCCAATTATTTCCTTCTTATTTATTATATTTATTTATTTATGAATTTTTTTAATAAGAAAGTGTATCAATAGTAATGTTGATTATCGATAAGTGGATAAGGACAAGTAAAAAGCGAATGTCTTATTGTAATGATAGGAATAAGTTTATAACTAATCTGAAAAGATGCTGACTTACTTATGGGTGTGAATTAATATTTTTAATAACACTTGAGCCGTATACGATGAAAGTTGTAAGTACGGTTCTGAGGAGGGGAAAATTTGAAAAAATCTACCTATTCCAACCACAGGTTAATGCGAGTATTAATAATAGTTGTATATTAGCCGAGATTTGCACAATGTCATTAACGGAAGTGAGGTAATTATTTAGTTACTAAACAAAGGTCTGATAAATTGCGGTCTAGATAAGGCCCAGGAAATTAATAATAATAATAAATTATAATATAATAAATTATAGCTTTTTAAAATAACTTAATTTTCTAATAACTATATGCTAGAACACATTAAAATATTCTTTACTGAATTTATTACAAGTTAATTACCAGTTAAAATCTGAATAATTATGTAACTAGCAGGAAGTAATAATACATCCTCAACGACTACACGTTATAAAAAATATATAAAGCTATTTTTACTTTAAACAGCTTAAATATATATAAAAGATATAGTCTAATTCTAATTCTATTTCTTATTATCTTAAAAAATAACAAATTAATTAGATATTGCTTAACCATGAGGATCTACTTTGGTCCTCTTTAAACTTTACTATATGCTGGAACTTTTTTAATTATTTAGTTTAAATTTAAATTAATCAAAATTCAAAATTAATCAGCAGGTAAATAATCTAAATAATAAGAATAATAAATTAATTATAAAAATTATTTAGTAAACCTCAGAGACTACACGTAAAGATATTCTTAATAAGAATATATGATATAGTCCGATATTTATAAGATTTATTTCTTATTTAATATTAGCCAAAGGTAGCGTAATCACTTGGCATTTAAATGATGTCTTCCTAGTACCAATAGTATCTCATTTTGCTATTGTAAAAAAATTCTATATGTTGGAAAACGGTCAACTATTAATATCTACCTTTTTTAGGTCTTATTTATAGTTATATTATATACTTATTCAATTAAGTAAAAATTATAATATTTTAGGTTAATCAACAGCATAAATGTAACATTTATATTAAAAGGAATTAATTGATACAATATTTTTATATTGAAATTCCTGCCCTACTGTCATCTTTGATGGTGGGTTAATCAAATTAAATAATCAAATTAAATATGAAAAACAATAAAATAATTACCGTAAACAAAAAAAAATTCAAGCTAAATATTAGCTATATATTAGGTTTCTTTGAAGGTGACGGTTCTTGTATAATACAATTAAAACCTAACTCTAATCATAAAACCGGAAAACAAGTAGTTCTGATTTTTAATATTCATCAGCATCAAATAGATAAAGATTTTCTAACTGCAATCTCTCTTTTTTTAGGTTGTGGTAAAGTGGAAATAGGAAATAAAGGTAGAACTAAAGATGGTTTAACTGAAATAATAATTTATAGATTAAGAATTTCAAGACAATCTGAAGTATTAAATATACTTTTACCTATTTTAAAGGAAAATCTTAGTAATCTTATTCTTAAAAAAAGATTTAATACTATAAAATTATTTATTCAAGCTTGTGAATTAGTTAAAAATAAGGAACATACTACTTTAGAAGGTCAAGAAAGAATCAAACTAATTTCAGATAAATTTAGCTTTAAATTAAATTTAGAAGAAAGAAATAATTTAGAACCTACCATAGGATTATTAAATCACAGTGAAAAAGCTGATTGAGTAAGAGGGTTTACGGATGCAGAAGGTTGTTTCTCATTTTCTGTAGAAAAAACTGAAAATAACAGATTTACTATGAGGTTTTCTTATATTATAACACAAGAAAGCTTAGAGATTGAAATGTTAAATGAACTTATTTTATTTTTTGGCTGTGGTTATGTATATACTGGACCCGATAATAGAGGATATTATACTGTACGTAGTATGATAGATCTTCAAACTAAAATAATCCCTTTTTTTGATAAACATCCTTTACAAACTAAAAAATATTTATCCTTTCTTCAATTTAAAAAAGTTCTTGCTCTTTATCTGGAAAATAAATCTTTATTACCTTCGAATATAGAAGATATTAAGAAATTATAATAAATTTAACCCATTTAATCTAACTTTTTAATTTACTTTTGTATTTATTTTTTCTATTTTAAATTTTACCCCTTTTAACCTATTTAATATAAAGATTAAATTTGACTATTTAATTTGACTTTTAATATAAATGTAATATGCTTAGAGACTACACGAATTTTAGTATTGTTTTAATATCTAACAATATAAAGATATAGTCCAATAGGCCTTTAGTTATATAATTTTAATATATCCTTTAGGCCTATTTTAAATCGAGAATGATGGTCCTACTGTCTCTAAGAGTTACTCAGTGAAATTACAATTCGAGTGAAGATGCTCGATTACAGGAAGTAGACGGGAAGAATATAACGCGACTAGTAAGATTAATAAAAGAATGTGGAGAATCACCACTTTGTAACCCATTACTTAAGCTCAATATAGCGTGTCCATTAAGTAATTAATCACATGAAGCCTATAAAAGAGCTCGATTATTATGGATAATAGTTTGAATTCATGATTGAAGCAATTTAATTCTGTAGAAAGGTTTTCCCGCATCTTTCTTTATGGGTCTTTCAAATTTTCTTTTTTATATTAATTTGGATAAATTTGTAAGTTAAATTGTATAGTGAAATCCTAATTTAATCATTAAAGTCTTTTATTAATAACTAGGTAAGCCCTATATTAACCTTTTATTTAAAATTTATAGTTTAAAATTTAAGGAGGTCAAATTGTAAAAAATGATAACTAATATAGGGTAAAAGAAACTCAATAAAGCGAATGTACTATTGTAATAATAGTAATAAATAAATTAATATAATTTAGCCCACTTTGAGTTAGTGTAAAATAGCTTGTTAAATCTCGCTTATTTATGCTTGAGCCATATGCTATGAAAGTGGCACGTATGGTTCTTAGAGTAGATTAATATTGTAAAATATAATTAAGACTCAGTAGACCCTAGCAGCTTTACTATAATCAGTTAAAAGGTTAATCTATAACAGTGAAATTTAATAGCAAATAGGCAGTCTTATTTCCTTAATCTTAATTTCTTATGATGTTTCGAGGAGCCATTTATTATTTCTTTTTGATTTAATTTATGGTAAGACGAATACTGGAAACCTTTAAAATTGAACTGGGTTAATCGCGAATTCTTATATACTAACGACATGATATACTAATACTTCGTTAGATAAGTATGTGATTAAATCACTTGACTGACCATTAGTTTATCTGGGGCGGAGATCTTTAAAAATGTATCAAAGAATTTCCAGTAATATATTTTTTGCCCTCTGTCTTATATTCCTTTTGGATTTAAGATATGGTGCTTTTTAAAAAGCTAACAATATTCTATTTATATTAATTCCTCACCTATCATTGAAAGATGTATGGTGGAAAGGGAGTTAAAGTATATCTCTTTTTCTGATAGTTTTTAATATTTACTAATTAAAAGAGAGTCTATTCTGATTTAAATACAAGTTCCATCTATAATAAATATAGATTAGCTCTAGTCACCATTCTTTTTAAAAAATTGCAATGCCTCAGCTTCTCACTTTTTTGTGGGAAAGGAAAGGATTTATTAAGTTTAAAGATATGAAAAAAGATTTTTAGCTTATATTTGTAGCTAGATTGATGGAAACGATAATTGGATTAGATGTTTAAGAATTATATCCTTTAATAGGCTTTAATTTTATATATTTTAAATTAATATTAAAGTTTTTATTCTCATTTAAACCGAAGTAAAGACTAATTTGAATATATTTTCTTATATAAAAATAAGATATTTATGTCTATTCAATTATTTGGTAAGGTACAGAATAGATTTATATTAGTGTAGATACTTAACTAGTTTAAAAAATTTGTAAGTGGTATTGATAAACTTTCACCTACTGAATCTTTAATTTCCTATTTTTATTAATAGGAGGTTTTTGATTTAGCTATATCATTTAGTGATATATTAATTTTTTTTATCAAGGTATTGCTAGAAATTGTATGGAAAACAATCGTTTAGTGAAGAAACGCGTACTGCATAATGGCGTAAGCATACCATACTGAAAGAACTAACATTCAGACAGTTACGTAAGTAGGGCATAGTGACCCGTCAGTATTTAAATGGAAAAGCTGACGATAATATAATAAAAGTTTTTCCTATGAAATTTAATCGTAAAATTATATATAATATTATTTTATTAAAAGATTTATTTTATTTTAATGGCGAGACCTATACTTTGAATTTATTATAAAAAGTATCAGAATGTAACTATTTGCAAGAACCTTATGAAAAATTTAAAGTTCTATTTTAGAGATAGAGATAACCTTTAAAACTTTAACAACTTGCAAGCTTTTATATAAGGCTTTAGAGACTATACGTTACACCACAATTAGAATCCTTTTTAAATCAGGATTATTTTGATTGTTAGGATGACATAGTCCGAAATTAGAATACTTTTTTATTATTCTATTTTTGACGCTAGGGATTAAGTTAGTTCCAATATTTTTAAAGAAATATGAATTATACCGGGTTAACTGCAAAAAAAACTTTTATACTTAAAGTCAATTTGCAACGAAGTCTAATCTGCAAAATATACAATAGATTAATAGATTAGAAACGTCCAACGGATAGAGATATTAGTCTTTGCAATTAATATTTCCACGAATGCCCAGGATTATTTAAAAGCTCATTTTGGAGTTAAATAACTTGTTAAAAGATTAACCCTAATTTGACTTCTGATAATTAAGACATATCCTGAACCTAATAGCGATACTAGGATATATAAATAAAAAATTATATGATAACAAAATTGAACAGCCTAGTCCCGGGTTAGAGTCCACATCATACTCGGGGTTCGGGACCTCGATGTCGTTTCGTCACATCCTGGTGATGTAAAAGTTACCAAGGGTTCGGCTGTTCGCCGATTAAAGTGGCACGTGAAATGGGTTTATAATTAAACTAAGCCCCATTATACTTAACTTTTATTAAGCTGCTTTTATCATAATTAATGGAGAAAAGGTAATAATGAAAACTGGATAAATTGCAAGAAACACTTTCTATTATTTAGTAAGTCAATTTGCAGCCAAACTTAATTAAATTAAGAAGGTTCAACGACTAGATACAATTTACAATTAAATTTATCCACGAATATCCAGCTTTTTTAACTTTGATTATTTTTATTAATAGTTAAATAGTTAAAATTGATTACATAGTCTGAACAATAATGCGAGTTATTGAAGTAATAATTTAAATATTATTACAAAACAAATTGTTAGTACGACGTGAGTCAGTACGGTCCCTATCTTTTCCTGTTAAAAATAGTAGAAAGAGCCAGAGCCTCAAGTACGAAAGGATCAATGGCCTGTGCTTCAATTGTGTACCAATTGTTTTATCTTTTAATTAAGGTCGGCATAGTTGGGTAGCTACAAGCATATTAGATAAGCGCTGAATGAATCTAAGCAGGAAACTAAGCTCTCTATACTAATAGTTACGAAATAGACTATTTCGATATATAATAGGCTGTAAGTGTAAGCAGTTTTTAATTTTATCTTTGCTTATTTGAAATATTAAATTAAAAAGTAGTATTATCATTAAATAAGGCAATCTGCCAATTTATTTTGAAAGGTTTGTGCCACTTTTCTACTTTCACTACCTTAATGGTAAATGTTTGTTTAAAGGAAGGCGGAGATAGGATTAATTTGAGATTAATTTCTCTAAGCTTAACAGATACTAATTTTTCTTTTTACTTGATGTTAACATATTGTCAATTTTTTTTTTAATTTCTTTTAAAGAAGACTGTAGCATAAATGGTAATGCAATTCACTCATAATGGATGAAATAAGGGTTCAATTCCCTTCGGTCTTAGAATATTTTATCAGAAGTACATATTTATTATATATTTATTTTATATTTAGTATATATTTATTATACTATTTAATATAGTATATATTTATTATATAATTTAAACGGGTTTGGTGAAATTGGTAAACACTTTTCGCTTAAGACGGAATGGAGCAAATCCTTAAGAGTTCAAGTCTCTTAACCCGTATTTGGTATTTTTTAGTGTTATTTTATAAAAATTATAACCCCATAATAAAAAGGAAAGCGAGATAGTGTAGTTGGTTACCACGATTGTCTCATGAACAATAGACCTAGGTTCAAATCCTAGTCTCGCTATTTAATTCTTCATGCCTTATTTATTTCATTGTCTCTATGGCTTTGATTGTAAAGGTAGATCTTTTTCTCATTACAAAAATGACAAAGTTTAAGTAATATGTTTAATAAAGCTTTATTCATATTCTTTACTTTAACAGTAGATCAAATTATATAATTCATCAAAAAATGCCTCAATTAATTCCTTTTTATTTTATTAATCAAATCTCTTTTGCTTTCTTCACAATATTTGTATTAATTTATTTATTTTCTAAATATATTTTACCTTCATTTACATTCCAACAAGTAGTAAGATTATATGTAACTATCTTATCAGGTAAAAAATCATAATATTTAATATTTACTTTTAATCCCTTCTCTTAGAATAAAAGATGGTGAATAACCTAATGCACTTTTAGTATAATGGTAATATACTTATCTTCGAAATAAGGGTTATTGGTTCGATTCCAGTAAGGTGTTTTAAGTCCCTCCTCTATTACTTGATGGGTGAGGGCACAGACGCTATAGAATATTCTCGGAATATTAAATTTAGAAATGTTAACAGCAGCTAAATTCATTGGAGCCGGTGTAGCTTGTTCAGGTTTAATTGGAGCCGGAGCAGGTATCGGAGTTGTGTTTGGATCATTAATTACAGCCACAGCTAGAAATCCTCAAATGAGAGCACAATTCTTCCAGTATGCTATCTTAGGTTTCGCCTTATGTGAAGCTACAGGATTATTTGCTTTAATGGTTTGTTTCTTAATCTTATACTCATAATTTTAAGACTCCATTAAAATTCAACTTAGCCTATCATTATTTTGATGTTAGGATTAGTTATTATACTTTTATTAATACACCTTAAATCTTTCCCTCCCCTAGGGAGGGCTTGTTTAATCTTAAATATTTGATTTTAATATCAAGCCTAAGTAAAAAGGTAGTCATTAACTTATTTTATTCTTATTTTACTTCTAAACCCCTTTAATTTCTAAAACAAATATAGTTGTTTATTAGATTTTAATTTATTAAAAAGGAAGCTGCAGGATAAATTTAGTATAATAATAAATCGAACAAATTCGAGGGTAAAATACAGAAAATCTTTAAGGGTAATTTAATTAAAACACTATAATTTAAGCCGTTTTCTTAAGAATAGTTTTTTTCTTTTTCTTTTCTTTCTATTATTCTTATGTTTATTTATGTCTGTTTATTCACATCTGTTTTATTATAAAAACTCTCCTTTTCTTAATTACGCTGCCTTAGTTTTTTTAAAGAGAAGGGATTATTAAGAGGGCAGATAAAATAATTATTACTTAAGAAAATATATTTCCCGTATCTTGTCTATTATTGAGAATTAGATTATAGCGATTATTTTTTATTCTATGGAATACCATAATTTAGCTATTAAATCTCCTTTCAAAATTAACCTTACTTTTACTTTCCTACCTTTACTAATAATGTTATTTCCCTCCCCATTAGGGCGGGCTCGGTAGATCTTATAAGAAATAATTTATTCCTTTACTTAAAAGGAAATTTCCGTATTTAGAAAACACCTCTCCCTTCGGGCTTGATTTATATTTGTTTTGAGGGGAAAATTAGTATCACCTATTTCATAAAAATTATTTAGATTTATTTAAATTTAGAAATTCACTGCCTATTCCTAATTCTTTAATTGTTACTTATCTTTTAAATAGTTTATAAGAATACTTAGAAAAGAATGAAAATGAAATTATAGACACGGTCCTTTGCCCACAAGGGAAAGGAATTATTATTTACAAAGAAATAAAAGATAAATGATCCCTTTTTAACTTAAAAATACGAGGAAGTCTTAATTTACTACTCTTCCTTATTTAAATATATAATATGGAATCAGGAGTAGAATGTATTTCCGTATTAAAATTAAATCTTATTAGGGGAGGTAAACCACCACCTCTTATTTCATAATATAAATGCAAAATCGCTGCCCCTAGAAAAAGTATGCACTTAAAACCTCCCTCTCTTAAAAATAAGGTGGTGTTATATTCATCAGCATATTAAAAGTTTTTGCGGCGAAGCAGATCCTACGATAAAAGCAAATATTAATTTAAATAATCATAAAATAAAATAAATATAATTAACTGTCTTTAAATTTTATTAGATTAGTAGCTTAGAGGTGAGGATAGGTAGACTACTTTTTAAGAATAGGTTTTAAAGGCTAATAATATAGCTTAGCTAAAAGCGGAGAAAGGACTTTTAATTTAAATTATCTTTTATTTAGCAAAGACTTAATAAGGCCTTAAGTATTGAGAATTTATGTACTTCCCTAGCTACAATAAGTTTTAATTTAATAATGCTAGAAAGGAATGACTTTATTCGACAATTTAAGTTAATGCTCTCCCTATGTCCTTTTTCTGAAGGAGGAAAGGAGGTAAGTTCCATTTAAACTTATTAAATATTAGATAATTAGACCTATTAGTAAAAATTAATACATTATTTATTTAATGATATATTTAATGATACTCAATCTGCATTACAAATAACTATAGTCCGGGTTTAGATACAGTTGGTCTGTAGTAGATTTGCAAAATCTTTCTTTAGGGTTCAATTCCCTCTTAACCCTTTAAATTTATAATATAATATAATATAAGATAATATAATATAATATAACCTAAAATAATATAAAATAAAATAAAATAATATATTTTAATCTTATGTTTTCTTAGTTTAATGGTAGAACAACAATCTTCTAAATTGTGAATTTTGGTTCGAATCCAAAAGAAAACTAGACTGTTCCTTAAATTAAAAGGAATAGACTAACTTAAAACCTACTTTAGACGCTTATAGGTAACGGACGCACGAGTTAGAGTTGTACTTAGATACAGCTTTCCCCTTTCTAGCTTATCTTTATAAGGTAAATTAATACCCTGTTTAAGGATAAGAAAGTAAGTTAAACCTTTCATCTTTAATATTATTACAATTTAAATGTTAGGTACTTTCTTTTTCATATTAATGAAGTAGGATGGGGAGCCCTTTCTTTAAAATAATTAGGAAGGGTCATTAAATAATAAATATATACTTAAAATGAACATGAATTTACAAAGATGACTTTATTCTACAAATGCTAAAGATATTGGTACATTGTACCTTGTTTTTGCTATTTTTGCTGGTATGATTGGTACCGCATTATCTATGTTAATTCGAATAGAATTAGCAGCTCCTGGAATTCAAATTCTACAAGGAGACCACCAACTTTTTAACGTAATTGTTTCTAGCCATGCCTTAATCATGATTTTCTTTATGGTAATGCCTGGCCTGGTTGGTGGGTTCGGAAATTACTTAGTTCCAATTTTATTAGGTAGCCCTGATTGTAAAAAGTCCTTTTATTTTGAAACAAATAATTATTTAAAGCATTAGGTGAATTGCAAAAAAATCTAATATCTTATTATATATCATATTTATTAAAGACAATTTGCAGCTAAGCATATATTTTAATATTTAAAGATATATGAAAGTTCAACGACTAACTGGTATTAAATTAAATAAGAATCCAGACAAGAGTGCCTAACTTGTTACTAAAATATAATATATAACTACAATATAATTTGTAATTACTATAAATTTAACAAGATTACATAGTCTGAACCTAATAGTAATATTAGGAGTAAATTTAAATGATTTACTAATAACATAATTGATGGCTTTTCCTAGATTAAATAACGTAAGCTTTTGATTGTTACCTCCTTCATTAATTTTATTATTAGTGAGTGCTTTAGTTGAAGGTGGAGCTGGAACCGGTTGATTACGCTATCTAATTTTTGAAGGTTTAGATTTTAATTTAAATTTTGAATCTCTCCCCCTAATGGGCTTAGATTTATATTTAGATTTTGAATCTATTTTAGTTCTTTCAAGTTCGAGTTTATTTATTTGTAAATGAGACAGTAATTATACTACTGGTAGATACTATAAAAGAACTTTAACCAATTTTGAAAAAAATTCTATTCAGCTTAAAAAAAATCAAGCCCGAAGGGAGAGTGTTCTAACTGGAATACTTTTAGCGAAAGGGCAAATGATAACAGGGAAAGGAAAAAATGTTAATCCTAAACTAACTTTAAGCCTACCTTTGAGTCAATTTGCTTTTATTTGAAATCATACAATTTTATTATTCTCTCTAATTGCATCCTGACCAAAGTGAATTGTACGTTACTTTTATGGTAGAAAATCTATATCTCTACTATTTAGTACTAGACAATTACCTTGTTTAATGGAATTTTTAAATTTATTCTACCCTAATGGTATAAAAGAAATTAGTATTAATCTTATTCCTTATTTAGATTTTATGGCTTTAGCAATTTGAATTATGTTAGCTGGGTCAAAATTTAATGGTGGTATAATTTTACGTACCGACCAATTTAGCCTTAAAGATGTAATTCTTTTGCTTTATATCCTTAAATTTAATTTTAATATTGATGCATTTCTAATATACCAAGTAGATCCATATTCCCCAGAATTAGCAAATCCTTTAGATCCTAATAATGATAAAACAATATGAGGACCAAATAAAAATGCTAGAATTGTAATCAATAAAAATAACTTAGATAAAGTAAGGGAAGACATACGACCCTTTTTTTCTAGCGATATTATATAAAATCGAAAAATAAATTATTTTATCATTACATCATACCCTCTTTTTTCTTTAATATAATAAAAGATAAGAAGAAGTAAGGTTTTTAATAATTTTAGGCTGAATAAAATTTCTTTAATAGTATAAAGAATAGAAATATTTTTCATATCATATTAAATAAGAACTTTAAAATATAAAATATTAGACTTAACTTGTATTTAAATTTACAGTTAATCAGCATGTCTAAAAAGGAGGAGAATTCTATAGCTAGTTACTTCTGCATCCCTAACCTTTCATATTTATGAGTTTCATATTTATGATTCGAAGGCAAAGTTAAATATTGATTTAAATATAATATAATTTCTACTCTTAACTTATTAATAATGCTAGATAAATAGTTTTAGTTTATTTCCCCCGAATTATTTCCTCATGGTAAGGCAAACGAACTCTATAATTTAATTATAATTTATAAGAATCTCTTTTTCAACCGAATTAGATTAGAAAGAACCTTATTTTATATTTAATTGAGTACCTAAAAGGAAAATAACCTTCAATAAGAATTTAGGAAAATTTAATTAACTTATTAAATCGCGGAGTTTTAATTTATATTTTAACTTAGTTTAGTTTTACTATTCTATTTAATTATAAAAACAGGTTTGATAGAATATAGTCAATGGACTTAATTTTATTCAGACTGGGAAGCCGTATGCTTATAAATAGGCTTGTACGGTTTAACAAAGAAATTTATATAATCTAATTTAATCTTATCTTATCTAATCTTATTTAATCTAATCTAATCTTATCTTATCTTATCTCATCTTATCTAATCTATATTTTTATACTATATTTATTTATTTCTATTTTACTTTCCTTCAATCCAAATACACTTTTAACTTTCTCCATTAAATTTTAGAAGGTAGCGCTTTAATTTTTTATAAACAAGCCTTTTTTCTTTTTTAATTTGGTAAGGGCAAAGGATATTGGATAGGCAAGGTTTTAAGAAGAATATACTATATAGTTTTACTTTTTTATTTATTAATTAGATTTTATTAGATTTTATTTTTAGATTAGATTAGAGGGGTGGTTAAAACACCTCCCTTATTAGATTTAGTTAGATTTATTTATTCTTTGACACTGTGTATCCTCCTCTTTCTTCAATTCAAAGTCACTCAGGTGGTGCAGTAGATCTTCTGATCTTTTCTCTACACTTAGCTGGAGTTTCTTCACTTCTAGGTGCTATTAATTTTATTAGCACTGTTATGAATATGAGAACTCATGGAATGGCATATCATAAATTACCTTTATTTTGTTGAGCTATAGTAATAACCGCTGTATTATTATTATTATCGTTACCCGTATTAGCCGGAGCGATTACAATGATTTTAACTGATCGTAACTTTAATACTAGTTTCTATGATCCTAGTGCTGGAGGTGATCCTGTTTTATATCAACATTTATTCTGATTCTTCGGGCATTTATACGAGTGCCTTTATTTCGAAACAAATAATTAATAAAAATTGGGTGAATTTCATAAATATCTTATATTTATTATAAAAGATAATTTGAAGCTAAGCATATAATAATATTCTCTGATTATATGACAGTTCAACGACTATTTGATGAGTTTATTTAAATAAATAATAATTCAAACACGAGCGCCCAACTTGTATCTACAAATTCTTAAATTGTATTAATAATGTGACTTTCCTTTCTTATTGTAAATATTAGAGTAGGGTCATGTAACTGTTAAATACTAGTAAAATTTAATAAAATACAAGATAATATAGTCTGAACCTAGTAGTAATATTAGGAGTAAATTTAAATGATTTACTATTAACATTATTTGCCGGAAGTTTATATTTTAGTAATTCCTGCCTTTGGAATCGTGAGTCATGTAATATCTACATTCTCAGGTAAAACAATCTTTGGTTACTTGGGTATGATCTACGCGATTATATCTATCGGTATCCTTGGATTTATTGTTTGAGCTCATCATATGTATTCTGTAGGTATGGATGTTGATACGCGGGCTTACTTCACTAGTGCTACTATGATCATCGCAGTACCAACTGCAATTAAAATCTTTTCTTGATTAGCTACAGCTTGAGGTGGATCTGTTAGAATTAATACTCCTATGTTATTCACCTTAGGTTTCATCTGTCTATTCACTATTGGTGGATTGATATTTACCGGTCGGTTCACTTTAAAGACTGTTATATGCTGGAATACTCTATAATTATAACTAAGTAACTATAATATTTTTAATTAGTGAAAAACTTAGATTACTATTTATATTATTAACTCTATATATTAGTATTTTATATTGCTATTATTTATTAAAGCTTTTCCCTCTTTATATAATGAGAAGAATAAGTAATTTAATTCTAGCAAATAGAACAATCAGCAGGTCACTTTTTTAGTTACCTCATCGACTAAACACAGTCCTCAGAATAAGAGAAGAGATAGTCAGTTAGTATAGATAAATATTTACTATACTTTGTGATCGGATATATCACTTTTGATAACATTCCTTTCTTAATGGATATGCCTCGCTTTGAATTAGATTTTACAATTTATATGAATAATACTAATCCATTCTTAGCAGCATTCCTTTTGCAATTGAATCTTTTGAAAATTAAACCTATTCTAATCTGTCCTCTTAATAGAAAAGATCTCTATATTAATCAACTTAAAGGTAAAACAGGAATCTATTGTTTATTTAACACAGAAAATGGGAATTTCTATATTGGAAGTTCTACAAATTTAGCTAGACGTATTGCTGATTATCTGGGTAAAAGTAAATTAGCAGCTATGGTACTTAAAAATATGAATATTGCAAAAGCTCTTTTAAAGTATGGAACGAGTCCTTTTATTCTTATAGTTATAGAATTTACACCAATAGATTTATTAGCTATAAGAGAGACTTTCTTCATTACTGTATTAAAGCCTGTGTATAATGTTTTAAAGGAAGCTTATAGTAGTATAGGTAATACTCATTCATTTGAAACACTAATTAAATTAATGTCGGTGAATTCGTTATCTCCTCTATATATTTATAACTCTTTTAAAACCTTACTAGTTGTTTTCCCTTCAGTAAAAACTTTAGCTGATTTAATTCAAGCCAATTCCGTTGCTATTACTAATTGTATTGCAGATGGTTCACTTTTTAGAGGTGAATGATATTTCAGTAGAACTCCTTTTTTGAACACAGATGTCCCTTTAATTCCTAATTTTGCTACTGTATTATCAGATCATCTAGCTAATAAACATACTTTATTAGAGGATATGATTAAGAATATTAAAATAAAAAAGGTCATCTTCCTTTATGATGAAAATAAAAAGCTCTTAAAAATTTATGATGGAGTAATGAAAGCAAGAGATGATTTAAATATGTGTCATACTACTATTAAAAGATTTGCTTTAACTAATAAGCCTTTTAGAGGATATATTTTCAGTTATCATAGACTGTTATAAATTCACCCTGACCGGTGTGATTTTAGCGAATGCCTCACTGGATATCGCATTTCATGATATCTTTTTAATTTTCAGCCTTAAATCTTTAAAACCTTAAATTTCTTGAGGGTATAAATACTTTATAAAATATTAATAACTCTATTTATGAATTAATTATCGCCTCAATAGCTAAGGTCAAAATTGAAAGGAATTTCCAAATTTCAATATAATAGATTAAATAATATTATGTGTCTTGTTAAAACATTGCTATGGTTAGTATATCCATCTAATTTTCAAATATACTAAACCGGCTATTATTCTAATTATTTAAAATTTATAATTAATTATGATATAGCTAACGGAAAAGTACTAATTATTTAAGATCTAATGCAATCTTTTTTACTACAAATAGTTAGTTAATTCCGTGGAAACTTCTTAAATTTAAGATTGATCCGTAGAGACTAGACGCAATGCAATTTCTTTTTTATTGATCTTATTATTAATATAAGGACAAAGTTTAAATCAATTTTATTCTTCTAACTTTACTAATAATAATATATCAAAAGATAAGTAGTTGAAGATATAGTCCGATCTTTTTTGTAAAACAAAGTTAACAGAGTCAAATTTCTAGACATATTTCGTAGTAGCTCATTTCCACTACGTGTTGAGTATTAGTTTAATTTCCAGTCTCATTATTTAAAAATAAATAACAAAAATGTCTGACAAATCATAAAATTTAATAACTAAAATGGGTTTTATTAAAGGCGCTTGGGTGAATTGCAACAAAATCTTTATTCTTAAATAGAATATTTTAAAGATCATTTGCAGCTAAGCATATATTAATGTTCAAAAAATTATATGAAAGTTCAACGACTAATTGGTGAGTTACATTAACAATACACCAAACATGAGTGCCCAACTTGTAAAAAAATAACTTATAAATAAAGCTAAGTATTAATTTACAAGGTGACATAGTCTGAATCTAATAGAAATATTAGAAAAGTAAATTTAAAAGGTTTACTAATAACATAATTGGGGAGCAGTTTTCGGACTTTTTTCAGGTTTTTATTACTGATCAAGTAAAATCATTGGAAAACAATATAACGAAATATTAGGACAAATTCATTTCTGAGTTCTGTTTATCGGGGTTGATGAATTAAAATCTTATTAGCCCCTTTTTTTCTATATGCTGGGAAATTTTATAAAGCTTAAGTACTCTATATTAAAAGTCAAAATCTTAAGTAATAATTAAATAATCAGCAGAAAATAAATAATAATATTACTATAACATTAAAAGTAGTATTTAGCCCTTTTTACTCATTAAAATTTAAAAGTGAGAGGGAGGTTTTCTCAGAGACTACACGAAAAAGATTACTATACCGTGTTTATATAAAATAAATCGGTAATAAATATTAATTAAGATATAGTCCAAATTAATTACTTATAATTTAATTTGTAATCTTACATTTTTCCCACAACATTTCTTAGGTTTACAAGGAATGCCACGGCGATATAGCGATTATCCCGATGCTTTTGCAGCCTGAAATATGCTATCAAGTATAGGTTCAATGATTTCTGCTGTTGCTACATTATTATTCATTTATATTTTATTTGATATTTTTGCCAACGGTAAAGTTGTTAGCCATAATCCTTGAGCTGTACCTGTCTTCTTTAGTGAAACACCAATTTTACCAGAAGATAGTCTAGCATCAGAGACTTTAGAATGAACTGTAGAATCTCCTATTCCTTACCATAGTTATATCGAGGTTCCTGTACAATCTTAGTTAATTCAGTAGCTAATAATGCTTCTAATTACTTCTAAATATTGTTAATAATAAATAATAATAAATAATTTCTAATATACCCTCAACCCCTTTTTCTAATCCTTTTTATTTAAATATTTAATAAATAAATAAATAGATAAAATCATAATAAAAATAAACTTTTCCTAAACCCCTAGTTCTAGCTTTAAAAAGCTTCAAATAAATAGATATTAAATCTAAACATTATTTATAAATTAACCATGCTAACTTTATATATTTTCATTTTAATGTTTACTAATGCTTTAAATAGTATTCTGCCTCCGGCCTTACAAGAGACAAAAATTAATTCAATATTTATAAATAGAATTACAATACTTACTTTATTAATTTCTATTCTATTAAATTTCAATATCTTATATTTCAATACTATTGGTAAAGGTATTGGTATTTTTAGTGGACTATTTCAAATAACCTGAACTGCTTCATTAATTGAATTATTATTATTAATAGTTTGTATTTTTATATTATTAAGTTGACCTTATGTTCAAAATTTAAATAATTTAAAGAGTAGTAGTTTAAGTATTACTAATTCGGATCATTATTCATTAATTGCTTTATTTAGTATATTAGGAGGGAGCCTTCTAATGTCAAGTTTAGATTTATTAAGTATGTATCTAAGTATAGAATTACAATCTTTTGCATTATATATTTTAGCTACTTTAGATAAAAATAGACTTTCTTCAGCAGAGAGTGGATTAAAATATTTCTTATTAGGTAGTCTTTCTTCTACTTTCATTTTATTAGGAGCAGCTATTGTTTATACTTTTACTGGTCTTACACAATTTGAATCTTTAAATGCTTTAATTAGTGTTCCATTAATTAATATTGATAATAATATTACTCAAGCCTTTATTTTTGGTATAGTATTAATTTTAGTTGGTTTTTTCTTTAAAATTTCTGCAGCACCTTTCCATCAATGAGCACCTGATGTTTATGATGGTACACCTACAATTGTAACTGTATGATTAACAATTATAGCTAAATTAACTATCTTTGTATTTTTATTAGGATTATTAGATTTCTCATTTATTTCATCACTAACTAATTATGATTTTAGTTCTTTATTAGAAAGCAGTATAAATTTATATAATAGTAATTTTATAATTAAAAATTTATTATTATTAGGTTCATTACTTTCTTTAATAGTAGGAACTATAGCGGGATTAAGTCAAATCAAAATTAAACGATTATTAGCACTTAGTTCCGTAAGTCATGTTGGATTTTTATTATTAGCTTTAGGAATCTTTAGTCAAAAATCTTTAGATTCATTTATATTCTACTTAATACAATATTCAATAACAAGTTTAAATATATTCTTAATCCTTCTTGCTTTTGGTTATGTAATTAATAATATTACTAGAAGTCAAGATAATTGAAATGTTAATTTAGACTTAAATTATTTAGTAGAATTAAAAGGATTAATTAATTCAAATAGAATATTATCTATAAGTTTAGCTATTTGTCTATTCTCAATGGCTGGTATTCCACCATTAGTTGGATTTTTTTCAAAACAATTTGTATTATTTAGTTCAATTGAAAGTGGTGCTAATTTTATTTCTATTGTAGCAATTTTAGTTAGTGTAATTAGTGCTTCATATTATTTAAAACTAATACGATTAACTTTTTTCAGTACACCAGAAAACAAAGAAATAATATTAAATGAAAATATTAATGAAAATAATAGTACTAATAGCTGCTTTCAAGCTGTTCAATTATCAAGTATTCAAAGTTATTTAATATCAGTATTAACATTAATGATATTTTTCTTCTTTTTAAATCCTTCTTTATTATTAAATGGAACTCAGTTAGTTTCTTTAATTTATTTTAATTTCTAATTTAGAATTTCTAATTTATAAAAAAAATGAACGCATTACTAATCATATTTATTTTTGTTCCTGTTTTAGCAGGTGTCTTATTAATTTTAAATTTATTATTTGCTCCTTCTAAACCCGACTCAGAAAAAGTTTTAACTTATGAATGTGGTTTCTCTCCTATTTTAGGTCAAACTAGAAGCACTTTTCATATTTCATTCTTTTTAATTGCACTAGCTTTTTTAATTTTAGATTTAGAAATCTTATTTTTCTTCCCTATTGCAATATCTCTAAGTCAAGTTGGTTTATTTGGTTTAATAATAGGTTTAATCTTTTTCATTATCTTAACTTTAGGTTATGCGGTTGAAATCTTAGCCGGTAATCTAAAAGTATCTAATAGTAGTCTAACTAAATTAAACAAATAATTTATTATTTACTATTATACAAAAAAACTAAAATTATCTTTATTGCTAACCATCTAATATATCTTTTAAAGGTAGAAGGATTGGTTTTGCAAAGCCCTTAATTTAAGCAAAGAATTAATAATTTTCTTTCTTATCAATTTTAAGTAATAGGAATTTAAATCCTATATATCTTTAATATATTTTTAGGATAGGATAAGATATTCTTAATCTTATTTCTAATTATATTATATTATATACACATAAATATTTTAATAATAATGAACACTCAAATTTTAAATAATAGACAACAATTTCAAGCTTTCCCTTTCCATTTAGTTAATTTATCACCTTGACCATTATTAACTTCTTTTTCAGTTTTAACAATGGCTGTATCAGCAGTTTTATGTTTCCATGGTTTTAATTATGGTGGTTATTTACTACTTTTAGGATTTATTTTAACAGTAGGAGTTATGGTATTATGATTTTTTGATGTTACTACTGAAGCCACTTTTTTAGGAGATCATACTACTCAAGTTAGAAGAGGTTTAACAATTGGTTTTGTTTTATTTGTGGTTAGTGAAGTTTTCGCTTTCCTCTCAGTATTCTGAGCATTCTTTCATTCGAGTTTATCACCTGAAATTAGTATCGGGTCTACTTGACCTCCTTTTGGTATTGTAGCATTAGATCCATTTGCTATCCCTCTTTTAAATACTGTACTTTTATTATCTAGTGGTGCATTCATTACTTGAGCTCATCACGGTTTAATTCAAGGTAATAGAAAAGCAGCTATATGAGGTACAATCTTAACTCTTATATTTGCTATTGCTTTCACTGCATTACAATGATATGAATATTTAGAAGCTAGTTTCACATTTGCTGATTCTGTATTTGGTAGTGCTTTCTTTGCTTCTACTGGATTACATGGTATTCATGTTATAATTGGAAGCCTTTTCATCTCAGTAGGATTAATTAGAATTCTCTTCTATCATTTTACTGACTCTCATCATAATGGTTTTGAAGCTGCTATATTATATTGACATTTTGTTGATGTGGTATGATTATTCTTATTCCTTTCAGTATATTATTGAGGAGGTAACTAATTTTATTTACCCTTTCCATCTTATCACTGAATAGATAATTTATAATCTTTTTATGTTATTTTATACTAAATCCCTTTCCCCCCCCACCTTTTTAGTCCTTTTAATAATAGTTAAATTAAATTAAATTCAATAAATTAAATTAAACACAAAATAAAAGGTTGATTCTTATCTTTATTTTATTAATAAAATTAAATATCTTAAACAAATTTAATATAAAAAATAGAATAAAAATAAATTTATTACCGGTCCCTAAGGATAAAAACAATAATTATGACTTTTTCAATATCTTTATTTATTATAGGTATTTTAGGATTTATTTTAAATAGAAAAAATATTATCTTATTAATTATCTCACTTGAAATTTTACTATTATCAGTAACTCTTTTATTTTTAATCTCTAGTTATAATTTTGATGATAACCTAGGACAAACTTTTGGGTTATATATCATTGCTGTAGCTGGTGCTGAATCAGTAATTGGTTTGAGTATTCTAATTGCTTATTATAGATTAAAGGGAAGCATATCATTAAGAACTAATTAAATTAAATTTTATAAAATGTATATTACTCTTATTTTTTTACCTATTTTAGGTTCTATTTTTGCTGGTTTCTTTGGTAGAAAAGTTGGTATCTTTGGAGCTCAATTTATTACTTGTTTATCTCTATTTTTATCAGCTGTTTTATCATCTATTGCTTTCTTTGAAGTTGGCTTCTGTAATAGCCCTGTTACTATTAATTTAGGTAGTTGAATCGATTCTGAATTATTAACAATATCTTGAGAATTTTATTTTGATCAATTATCGGTAACTTTCTGTATTATGATAACTTATATTACTTTCTTAATTTTAGTTTATACTGTTTATTATATGGATGGACAACCTCATAATCAAAGATTCTTCTCTTATTTATCCGCTTTCGCTGGATTCATGTTAGTTTTAGTAACTGCTGGTAATTATTTCGTTATGTTTGTAGGGTGAGAATTCATTGGTATCATATCTTATCTATTAATTAGTTATTATTTTACTAGAATTCAAGCTGTAAAATCTGGATTATTAGCATTAACTATGAATCGATTAGGTGATATGATTCTTTCATTAGCCTTTTTTGCTTTATTCGCTAGTGTTTGTACTCTAGATTACTCTACAGTATTTAGTATATCTCCTTATCTAAATGAGAATATTTTAACTGTAGTTGCACTTTTCCTTTTCGGAGGTGCTTGTGCTAAGTCGGCCCAAATCCCATTGCATACTTGATTACCATACTCGATGGAGGCATCTCGAAACGTTACGTGAAATTTTTTATTAATAATATTTATAATTTATTTTTATTCAGATATAGCTTATTTAGTCGCTACTATCATTATGAATATAACTGATGAAGGAAACATGTTTTGTTTAATGTTTATGCCTACTTTATTTTATTCTAGAGAGAGAGACAATAAGGGTAGATTCGTTAAACTTAAAAACACAAATGAAATAATAGCATTGCCTGAAGACCTTTCAGGTTTTCTAGTTGGTAGCCTCTTAGGAGATGGTTCTTTACAATATAGTAAGAAAGATTCCGAAGGTAGAGGTACAGGTAATGTTCAATTTGCTATTACATATAAAAGTTTACTATATATGCAATATATAATCAGTTTTATTTTACCCTTATCTTTAAAAACGGAACCTACACCTTGACCTAATCCAATAACTGGATTAATCCCTACGCAATATTTTTTTAGAACAAGATCTTTACCTGTTTTAACTCTATGACATAGCCAATGATATAGATGAGATGCAGATCTAAATAGATATATTAAAATTATTCCCTCTAATATAGAGGATTTAATAACTGAACTTAGTTTAGCTATATGAATTATGGATGATGGCCATGCTTCAAAAAATGGAGTAACTTTATGTACAGAATGTTTTACAGATCTTGAAATAGATTTACTTAAATCTGTTCTAGAGTCTAAATTTAAATTAATTGTAACTAAACAAAGAAGAGTAACTAGTACCGGGAAAGTAAGTTCACGACTATATATAAGTAGTGCTTCTCGAGAACAATTACATTCTTTAGTTCTGCCTTATTTTATTCCTTCAATGTTATATAAATTAAATATTAAATAAATAAAAATATAATAAATTTCTACAATAAAGTGGGTCTCCAGTAAATAAATTTAACTATATGCTGGAAATTATAAGAATTTTAATTACTTTATATTTACCTTTTACTTAAGTTTATAAAGTAAAAATATTAAAATTAAATAAAATCAGCAGGGAATATTATTCTTTTAATTAATATCACAGAATAAACCCTCAGAGACTTTACGTTAAAATTTTATTGTTTAACACGATAAATTAAGATAAAGTCCAAACTATGATTCTCCTTTACTAAAGGATTAATAATTTTATCATAGTTATGCCAACTCCCGTATCTGCTTTACTACATGCTGCTACTCTAGTTACAGCTGGTATATTTTTATTATTAAGATCTAGTCCAATTCTAAGTTATAGTAGCGATGCTTTATTAGTAATAACTTTAATAGGATCATTAACAGCTTTTGTTGCAGGTACAACGGCTTTAGTACAAAATGATTTAAAAAGAATTATCGCTTTTTCAACAATTAGCCAATTAGGTTATATGATGATAGCTATTGGTTTAGCACAATGAAATATTGCTTTATTCCATACTGTACTTCATGCTTTCTTTAAAGCTTTATTATTTTTATCCGCTGGTGTTATTATTCATTCATTATCTGATCAACAAGATATTAGAAAAATGGGTGGATTAATTAAATTTTTACCTTTTACTTATATAATTATGTTAATAGGTACAATAGCATTATTAGGTTTACCTTGATTAAGTGGATTCTATTCTAAAGATTTAATTTTAGAGTTAGCATTTGGTAAATATCAATTTACTAGTCTATTTGCTTTCACTTTAGGAACAATTACAGCATGTTTAACTGCTTTCTATAGTGTAAGATTAATTAACTTAGTTTTCTTTACTGTGCCTAATGCCAATAAAAATTCTTATTTAAATATTCACGCTGAGCCCTTAACTGTAATAATTCCATTAACTATTTTAGCACTTTTTGCTATATTTTTAGGATTTATTGGTTCTGATGTTGTAGCAATGGGTTCAGATTTCTTTGCTAATAGTCTTTTCTATCATCCTTCTCAAATCAATATTATTGAAGCTGAATTCTCTTTACCTACTTATATTAAACTTTTACCTACTATTTTATCTTTAATTGGTGCTTTCGCTGCCTTTTATTTATATCATTATTCATCTGATTTTATAACTAATCTTACTTATAATACTAAAATGAATTTAGGTAGAATTTTATATACTTTCTTAAATGGTAAATATTTATTTGATATTATCTATAATAATTATTTCATTTCTGGAGGACTTAAATTAGGTTATATTGTTTCGAAAATGTTAGATAAAGGTATTATTGAATTAATTGGACCTTATGGACTTACTGAAGGATCTTATTCTACTAGTTATAATATGACTAAATTAGATACTGGAATTATAACAACTTATGCTTTAATTATTGCATTAGGTTTAATAAGTCTAGTTTTCTTAATTTTCTCACCTATTTTATTAAGTAACTTCACTATTTCTGCTCCAATGTTAGTTTCAACTAGTCAAAATCTTTTCAATTTATTAACATTTAAAATTATTTTACTAAGTATCGTTTCAACGTTCCTAGTATTAAATATTAAATTAAATTAATCTTAATTTTGTTAACTGCTTAATAGTAAATCTCATTATTTTTTTTTGTATCCCTAGTCAAATTTATTAAAAAGCCATTCCACCCCTTTTACCATAAAGTCGGAAGATAATCATATAATTTATATATTTAGTTAATATCTAATTTATATATTTAGTTAATGATTAATCTATACCCAAAAGGCTTTATTTTATAATAAGATAACAATACTTTGATTAAAATTAGGCGTATATAAATAATAAAATTTTAAATTAAAGATTTTATAAAAAGTCTATCTCGAAATTTAAAAATGAACTTATATAAGTAACGTCAACCCCATATAGAAAAAAGCTGAATCATAAAAGGTATTTCAAACACAGTTTTCTTTCATTTGATCTATTTCATTTACTTTTTATTTATTAAGTAATATAAAACTAAAGAGTATAGTATAATGGTAGTATATCGGTCTTCAAAACCGCAAGTATGAGTTCAAATCTCGTTACTCTTGAATATACTATATTATATATTTTGATATAATTTTATATACTATATATTATCTTTATCTCTATCTTTACCCTGCGGGACCTAGTCGATATTAGATACTTTTATCTTAATGATTATATTATCTTTGTATCTATCTTTACCCTGCGGGACCTAGTCAATATTAGCTTCAGGTCTCATTTTATTCTTATTAAAATTTTAATATACTACCATTTTAAATGAAATGTAGGTAGATTTTTATTTTTTCTATACTTATTTTTAATGTAGTAAAAGTAAGTTAAGATGTCTTTTTCATTTTATTATAACTTTGTTGCCCTGTGTCATCTTTGATGGGGGAGGGAGGGCTTGAAGATATGAGGGTAAATACTAGTTATTTATTTAAGATTAAAATATATAGTCTGCTTATAAAGTATCGATAAAATAATTTATAATTTATACAACTTTCTAGTCTACTTATGCCCATATTGCTTATATATGACTCTCTATCTTCTCCTCACTTTTATATCAAACTTACCAAAGTTAATGTGGTAAATTAAGAAACATTCCTTTCTTTTATAAACAAATTTGTAAAAGGCTGATTTTATTAGGGACGAGGTATTAATTATCTTCCTTTCTTTGATTTAACTGGATGGTCTTCTTATTTTCATTTTATAATTTACTTTCTTTTAAGGGGCGGGTTCGCAGAGGAGATATTAAAAATAGTATTATTAAAGCTAGGTGCGGAGCTCACAGCAATGGTATATTAAGAATATTCCGACTTATTTAAAGATTTTATTCATGATCTACTTATTCTGTATTTAAGCTTATTTTTACGACTTTTAAAGCAGCTCGGTTACTAGTGGTATATTAAGTATAAATAATAATAAACAATAATAAATAATAATAAATAATCAAATTTAATCCAGGGTAGAAGACAAATTGGTGAGTTGTTACTTTTGGGAAGTAAAGAAGTGAGTTCGATTCTCGCCTACCCTAACTCTTATATTTTTAATGAGGCTAGGTACAGTCAGGTATTATAGCAAAGTGGTTATGCGGCGTACTGTTAATACGTTTTTACGGGAGTTCGAACCTCTCTAATACCTATTTTATACGTTATTTTCCTCCCTTTTTTCATTTTTAATGGTATAAAGGAGGGCACGATAATAAATCAAATTTCAATTTTTTATAATTATAATCTACCCCTCCCCACAGGGTCGAATTGAATTCTTTTAGCATATAGCGACTAATTTATTTAGTTCAATTATTTAAAAACTAGTTAAATTAGTATTATGGTTATTTTGAAAGAATAATTAAATTTATTCTAATCGAAAGATAATTAATATGTAAACATTTAGTTATATTGTATAATTATCTATGCCAATTAGTAAATCTTCTTACTAGCCTAAAAACCTTCCTTTTTATATTTTTAATACTAAGACTTTAAGGATTTCCTTTCAGTTAAGACTTGCTTTTTAAAAAGTTAGTATCTATGGTATGCTATATAAATAAAGAGGGTTTAAAGGTAAAACCTAAAATAATAGCAATGAACTTAAAAAGTGTATTACAAGAGATCTTAATTTTTGCTAGTATTAGCTCTGCTATATTAGTTATTATCTCTAAAAATCCAGTTATTTCTGTGATTTATTTAATTAGTCTAGTTTTAAATACCGCCTTATACTTAATAGTTAAAGGTATTTATTATATTGGTATTAGTTATATCTTAATTTATATTGGAGCTATAATCGTTCTATTCTTATTTGTAATTATGATGATTAATATTCGATTAACTGATATATTAGAAATAGGTTTTGAATATACTAAAAATATACCTTTAGGTTTAACAGTATCAGGATTATTATTATTTGAATTAATAAATGTATTACCTAGTTATTTAAATACTCTAAGTTTACCATTAGAAAGTAATTTAATAGTTCTAGTTCGTGAATTTTTAGTAAGTTTAACATACACTATATATAATACAATTATTAGCTTAATTAATGGAACAATTTCTGCTACAGGATTACAAGAAACTATAATAAATTCAGAATATTATATAAATAATGTAAATATACTTGGTAACCTTTCATCATTGACTTTCAATAATTGACCTGAAACTCTGATAGAAAATTATTCACAAATTACAGGTGTAGCTTATAGTTTATATACAATATGATCATTTTGATTTTTATTATGTGGTCTAATATTATTACTCGCTATGTTAGCACCTATCTATATTTCAAAAATCAATTAAATTAAATTAAATTAAAGAAATTTTAATACTTATTATCTTAGGACTTAAATTTTTAAGATCTTACAACACTGTATATAATTTTGATAAAATCGTAATTTACTTTTAATATCAAAAGAGATATAAATTTATTATATTAATATGAAATCTTTTCTAACAAATTATTGAACAAATTTAGTTAATTCTAACGCAAAATCTAAAGCTAAAAAAATAAGAAATAAAAAAAATCACATAAATTTAAATCTAGCCCGGAGGGAGAAGTTAGCCTCTCAAAAACAATTAGAATTACAATCTAATGTTTGATTACAATTTAAAAATTTAGCTTTAAAAAACTTAATCGGTTCACATATGAAAATGCCTGCACAATTATTTTTTAATAGTAATAAGTTTGTTTATTCTTTTAATAAATCTAATAATCTCTTCCCATTATTAACTAAAGTTGAGTCATTATTGAAAAATTTCTTTTTATCTATATATTGTTTAATAAGTAAACCAATATATTTAATAACTCATGATAAAGTGATAATTAGACTATTTGTATATTTATCTCCAAAAATCTCTACTTTTATAAATAGTGGTCTGTCATTACCTTTAAAAAATAAAGACAAGCCCGAAGGGAGAGGATTATTAAATTTATTTAAAGTAAATAATAGAAACAAAGATACTTCTATTTTATTAGATCCTAAAGCACAGATTAATTTAAAATTAAGTTCTATTACTTCCGTGTTTGAAAAGATTTTTAACAAAAAAGTTCAATTAGAACTTATAAAATTACAACACCCTTTCCATAACTCTAAAATTTTAGCTCAAGTTCTCGGTTTAAACGTAAGCAAATATAGATTTAAAAGATTAATTAAAATATTAATCCCTAGAGCTGTAATTGTTAACCCTACTGATAAACAAGTTAATTATTTTGAGTTAAGAGAAGAGGAAAGAAAAGCACGAAGATTTAAACAAAGTATAACAACTTCTTATTTAAATAATCCTTACTTTAATTATAATAATGCTTCTTTTAATAAAATTATATCACAATTATTATCTACTGCTTCAATTAAACTTCCATTAAATAGTAATAATGATGCACTGAAGAATAAATCAATCTTTAATTCTTACCTATCTGGTATTAATGTAAAATTAGGTGGTAGATTAGTTACTGAACCATTGCGACCACGATTCTCTGTACAAAATAATCAACAAGGGTCACTAGCACGGGTTAAAGTACAAGTTATTGAAAGAAGCCGTTATACTGGTAAAAATAAAAGAGGTAGTTATTCTATTACAGTGACAATGAGCCATGTATTAAATTCTTAAACTACAAATTATTAAATTACAAAAATTACTAATAAAAACCTTAATCCCTTTCTCACCCCATAATCTTTAATACTAAACCTTATGTTATTTTTTTAATATCCTAATCCCTATGCCCTTTTAAACAAGCTAAAAAATATTTAAATGTAGCTAACCCACCTTAAACATTATATTTTTTTTGATATTTAGTTCTATATAATGACATATAGACTCTTAGATTCTTATATTGAAGCTATTAGTGATAGCATTTTCCATCTACCCCCTCCCCATCAAAGATGACACGGGGCTCGAATTGAGGAGGTGAGGGATAATATATGGTGTTAAACACCCGCTCTAATCTCTAGTTTAAACTTTACAAAGTTAAATCTAATGGGTTTAAATCATACCCACGGGGGTCGAATAGAAGCAGGTTTCTAAATGTAGTCATTCTTTATTATTCATTTTATAATTTCCATGTGTTTATAATTTACCCTGCCCTGTTCAATGGAGTTAACTTTCTATCAATATAGTAGTAGATGGAATTGAACCTTTGTACTTACATATTTCTTGATTACTCTATTATATTAGCTTCTTTGTCATTTAAGCTTTCCTGATTTATTCTGAATTACAGGGTGCTAAGCTCAGATATTTCCGAAAATGATCATGGAATCCAATATACTTAATTACTAAAAGTAGCGTTGGTATTCTAATTTATTTTAGTTATTTACAAAAAATAAAAATTTAGCTTAACTTAACTATTAAAGATTAAATTTATTACTTCTTATCTCGTGATGTAAAGAAAGAATAAAAGTTAGACTTTATTTAGCTTCGATTATTAAGTTAGTCAGGTTATTTATCTAAACTTATTTTAAGATTTTTAAGCTTACCCACCGAATTTAATTTTATATTTTATCAAAGGATCCTTCTAGGACGGAGTGGATGGGGAATTATATAGCTCAGATAATCCACCTAGCTAATATTAAATCTAAAATTAATCTTCAGACATCTAAGTTCTACCCCATCTTTCTTAAGAAAAAGATGTAAAACAAAAAGTTTATTTTTTCAGCACTATATAAATTGAAATTAGGAATAATATTTTCTAATATTCAAGGCTCAAATAATAAGTCACGAAACACAAGGCTAAATTCTAGTCATTTTCTTATCAGAAACAAATAGTAAAAAAAAAGTTGTCATTATCTCAAATTGTGGTTTTACTTAGTCTAGCTAGTTATAGCTTAATTTTGTAAATTTATAAAGTAAATAGGTAAAATACTAACGTTCCCTCCCAAGGGTCTATTATCTATCTACCCAACCTATTCTCTAATAGTTGGCAAAGGTAGTATCCACGGGTATAGTTAAACGGCTATAACTTCTCCCTTCCAAGTAGAAATTAAGGGTTCGAATCCCTTTACCCGTATATGATAAATTTAAATAGTTCAGTTCAGTTCGGTAATCAATACGTATTTTGAAGATTGCTAGTTCTCCATTTATGTACTATGTGATTATCTACGTCCGCTCCAGATGTTTTAACGCAATCTGGTGTCTTTTAAATTAAGGGTTGAATCAACCTCCAGACATCTAAGCTAGCAACCTTTAGATTTGGTTCTTCGCTTTTCATTTAAAATACGATCTGATGTAATTCAATCTCGGAAATATCCTAGGGCAAAACTTGAAGAGTTAAAGATGTTTAAATTTACCAATTCAATCCCTTTCCCGGTATAGGCAGCTAGAGTTTTTAATCTCTTTTGATGCTGTAATTCCAAGTCGGTTCAACTTCCTTGTTTGTAAGTTAGTTGGAAATTCTGATCAAATTCATCTTCATTTCATTTCCCAATATACATTCGAGACGTTATTCATCCTAGGATTTTATGATTCGCAAAATCTTCTCAAGAGAGTCCTTTCCGGATCATATAAGGTATTCGTTTATCATCTTTCATATTTAATTTTATAAGTTCTGTTAAGATTTTTTCTTGTCTTAAATCACTTAGTAAATTTCATTTGTCCATTTTTAAACTATTTCCTTTGTGAGTTGAACTTCGTAGTTCATTCTAAACCCGTTAAAGATTAGACCTATAAAACTTAGTTCTTTCAATCATCCTTTACTATTCTTTACTCAGCCGGAGGATTCTAGTTTTAAATATACTCCTGCTTCTTCGGAATTTAATTCTTCAGGTTCGAAATCTTCTATCAGATCGAATAATAATCCATCGTCAGCGTACTTCTCGTGATCTAACAAGCCTAATACGGTTAATAGGGAGACATCGGGGATCAACCTTGCGTCAAGTTATCTTTCTGAGTCTGTACTTCGTCTAATTGATCATCGGTCAAGCTGTATAAATATCTTAGCAGTTCACTATTATTTAGACTTGGAAACTTCGTTAAGGCTAAGCTCGGATTCGTATTTAATAAATTCACTAATCCACGTAAGCCTAATATGGTATTAGGTCCTCACTAATATTTATGGTATCGATCTGTTCGTTTAACTCTTTCTTACTTCGGGCTCGACTCTCTATAGCTCTCTAAGAGGTTAACTTTGGATGACTACTATTCATAGATCATAGATGATGAATTAGATGTTGAGGCATTCCGATTTCTGACAATTGACGCATAATCGTATCTAGTCTTATTTTAAAAAACAATTTTTTAGATCATATTCAAATATAGTCTTAGGTTTCTTACTTAAACGTATTAATATATTCTTTCAATTGTCAGCGTTCCTCGACCGGTGATCAAACCGTGTTGATTTGGTGATAGGTGATTATACATAAATATACTCATCATTCGATTTCATAAGTTTAGATATAGTCTTCAGGGTAGAGTTGGAACACCTAATGGTCTTCGTCCTTTAGTTGCTAGTATCTTATCAATGTATACTCGTTTATAGTCAATTGGTTTTATTCCAGACGTTTGTCTTATTTCACTAAATTCGCGATAGTACTGTTTTATCAGTCATAAAGGATATTTTCGGTGTCATAACGGTAATATTTGATGTAAACTTATTAAGCCAAAGGCAGTGGATTTCTTTAGTAGATGTTCCGCTATTCGTCAGAATTTTCTTGGTTCTAATATACTTTGATTTAATCTTTGTACTTTAACAAGATATATCGATTCAATCTTCGATTCGTAAAACGAGTAAACGTTAGCTTTGGTTTCAGATTTCTACTTAGACCAAATTTCTTAAATAATGGATCTTCTCCTTGGAGCTCAATTCTAAATCTCTAACATCAGGTAATAATTTAAAAGGCTGTAGTTTTGGAGATAATTTTCCTACTTTCTCTTATCTAAGAGCCGTTATCTACTTTTCTCTGAACGAAGCTCATACAATTGTAATTCTATCCTTTGTTGTAGAGATTGTAGGTCTAAGTGTAAGATAAATCTAAAATTTGAATGCTATCAACCACTTCTTTTCTAAAATACTTATCAGACGGCTGTGCATTCATAGTATTTATTCAAGTTTTTCATAATGAAATTTTTATTGTACGGGGTTTATTCTTAGCCATCACTTCATCGCACCCGTATGGATAGAAGTATTAGGATTCTTCAATCTGGATTTCTCATATAAATCATTACTTAAGTCTTTCGTTTTAAGCTCTCTGGTTTGCTCTATCTTTTCAAGACTTAAATCAGATATTTTTAATTTTATTATATTGAAACCCCTGTCCAATATATGGTGAAGGTTACTCTTTTACTTCGCTCTTTCTATTTATAAAAAATCTTTTTAAATTCCTAAATTTCTAATCTCCCCCCCGTGGGGAGATAATCTTCTTTTAATTTTTATTCTATTAACTCCCTTAGGGAGAACTACTTTCTTTTACTTTACTTATAAATTTACTATTATATTAATTTAACTTATTTTATACATATGCTCTTTTTGATATTAAGTATCGAGAGTGGTAAGGCTTGTTAATATATATTATTATATATTATTATAATCTTCTACTAATCCACTAACTTAAATAGAGTTAATCTTAATGGAGTTTAATCTAAATAGGGTTAGATATAATATAAGAAAAATTAGTCTAGTGTCTTAAATTTAGCAAAACTTTATACATTCTATAAATGAAACTTATTAAAAAATTCAAAAAAATTGTACTTAAATTAAGAAAGCGATATTTACATACTGGTTTACCTCAATTGAAATTAACAGTAATCCAGTTTATTGCTAAAGTTAAAAACCTTAATCTTAATTCTTCTCATTTTTCTGCTATTACAAATTTATTAAAAGGTAGAACTGATTTAATTCAAGGAATTGACCCTTCTTTAATTTTAGATACATTATGCAATATATTAGATAACAATCTGGTAACTTCATTTTTTTCTAAATGAGATGGTGGAGGTATTTATCTTTTTCAATATAAACCTTGCCCACATATTTTCTATATAGGTAGAACTAATAATTTTAAAAATAGATTTTTAAACCATAGAAAAAGAAAGGATTATACTGATATATTTCATCAATTTGTTTTATTAGTCGGTTGAGAAAATTTTTCATATTCAATAATAGAACGTTGTGATCCATCAGTTCAGATAGAGAGAGAAAGATATTGATTACAAACTTATCTTCCTATTTTAAATTCTTGTTATAATTCATCTAGTGCTCAATATAGAGAAACTCAATTATTAAAAAATGTTCTTAAAGAGCAAAAAATGTTAATACCTAAAACTAAAGGTCTAGCTATTAGAGTTTTCTGTTATACTTATAAAAATAATACTATTCTCCCAAATCCTTTAATTTGTGATAGTCTAAAAAAAACAGCACAAACAATAAATTCGACCCGAGAAACAATTCAAACATATCTTAACACCAATACCATTTTAAAGAAAGGTGATAACATGTTTTTATTTTATTCTTCTCCTATTGAAAATAAAAATTGGGAATCCACTTTAAAGTTAGTTTTAAACAATATTAAAAACATTTATATTCCTTCTAATGTTAATATCCCAGTTTGAGTTTATTTGTTTAATCATGAAGATAAGACTATAAACTGTTTACAATTTTCTTCTAAAACACAAGCGGCAATTAATTTAAAGGTTTCTATCACTGTGCTTACTAAGTACATATCAAATAAAATTCCAAGACTTGATAGTAATCATAAAATTGTATTCTATATATTTGATACAAAATTGGATGAGACTGAAATTAGTAATTTATGAAAATTACCTATAAATCCTAAAAGATCCCCACTTGTGAAAGTTTGAATGTATGATGTGTCGACATTCCAACTTGTTAATAAAACTTTTTTTCCTACTCAAACTGCAGCAAGTCTTTTTTTAGGGGTTTCAGCACATAGTATTAATAAATACCTAGATAAAAATATTGCAATTAAGAATAAAAATGATAGTCTGCTTTATTTATGTTTTAGTTCAGAACAAAATTTTGAAAAGTTAAAAGCAATTTTATCCGTTACTCAGATTCCAACTAATGAGGATGCACGTATTTAAATAATTCCCAGTCAGTTTGAGTATATGATCAAAGAACTTTAACTCTAATAAATAATAATGAGCCTACCTTTTCGTCTGTGACTACTTGTGCCTCACACTTTAAAGTTGCGAGAGATACCATTAAGAGTTATATCCTTAAAAACAAACCCTTTTTTAAAGAAGGATTAGGTACATTCCTTTTCTTTTGAGACAAACAAAGTTTCTAATTTAACTTTAAATTTTTAATATTAATTTATTCCCCTAAGGCGATAAATAAAAAAATCTCTATTTTTCCCTCGACCCCTTTCCTCCTTTTTTTTAATCTTGCTATAATAAGTAAAGTCTAAATATTTAAAAGTAGTCGGTGTTTCTCCTTACTAGAACCTTGATTTATTGGTTTAAGGCAAATGAATTTGTAAAGACCTTGCCTACCTATAAAAGGAATGTAAAGAATATACCTGATAAACATATAAGAGTTTATTATGTTTTAAATAAAATATAATCTCTTTAAACAATCTATAATACCAAAATTAATTTTAGACTCTATTTGTATATAACTTTATTAATTTTTTCTTTTTAATTTATTTAACTAAATCTCATGATACTATTTTCTTTCTTTTTTTATTTATGTGCTTTGCACTATTTATTTTCTTTTTTTTACATGATTAGATCATTTACTTTAATGACAATCTCCTGTAATTACTATTGCTAATTTCATCTTTATTATGATTTGATTTAGTATATGTTTTAATTACTTTCTATTTTAATATTTATAAACATGTTTACACCTTTTTTATATGAAAATACTAATATTTTCTACAATTTATTAAGTTTTGCGGATATTTTAGTTGTTATTCTACCTATGCTTTTAGCTGTAGCATTTATGACTTTATTAGAGCGTAAAATCTTAGCTGCTACCCAACGTCGCCACGGGCCGGACACTACAGGGGTTTATGGAATATTACAACCATTCGCAGATGCCCTGCACTACATATTGGGAATATGTTTAAATGGGGTAAATTACCAAATTCCGGGGAACTCCTAAAGCTTATAATACCAAACTATATTTGAAAATTTATATGTGGCTGAACTAATCACTCAGGTATGGTAACAAGTTATAAGATTGATGAAAATCAAATGGAATATCGCGGATCTAAATCAGCAATTATTGCTGTAAAAGAGCAACGAGTAGACGGTAATTGATACATACAAATTTATGTATCTAAGGTATACTCTAATGGGGTTCGAAAGAACTTATCAATTCAATAACCCTTCTAACCAAATTAGTAAATCAAAATTTGTTTCATTTAATCTATAAATAAATTACTCTTTTCTACATCCTCTTCAAATAATAGGTATAATATTCAGAAATAATTAAATCTAGGATCACTTAACTAAGGATTTATCCTTCCCATCAAAGAATAATAGGGTTCGAGTCGGAAGATATCGTAAAAGGAAAATTAATTTACTAGACTATTTAATTACCAGATAAAATGTTGCCCTGCTCCAATAAGTATTTTTTGTTATACTTTGTTTAATCTTCGTTTATGAAAGAGGTCTAGTTATTTGATTTACTAATTTGTATGATAAAATTGAACGCCATGGAAATTAATCCTGAAAGAAATTGCTGTACCAGCTGAAAGTAACAAATTTATATTCTATTTAGCTCCCACAATAACTTTAATATTTAGTTTACTAGGTTGAGCAATATTACCTTTTGGTTCAGGTCTAGTAATAACAGATTGAAGCTTAGGTGTATTATTTAGTCTAGCTTTAACATCATTAGCAGTTTATGGAGTTTTATTTGCTGGATGATCTGCTAATAGTAAATATGCATTCTTAGGTTCCTTAAGAAGTACCGCCGCAATGATAAGTTATGAATTAGTATTAAGTTCTACTATATTATTAGTAATAATTTTAGCAGGTACATTAAACTTTACTTCAATAATTGAACAACAACAATCAGTTTGATTTATAATTCCATTATTTCCAATCTTCTTAATGTATTTTATTTCTGTATTAGCTGAAACATCAAGAGTTCCTTTCGATTTACAAGAAGCTGAATCAGAATTAGTAGCTGGTTTCTTTACTGAACATTCTTCTGTAATTTTCGTTTTCTTTTTCTTAGCTGAATATAGTTCAATTGTATTATTTAGTGCTCTAACTTCAATTTTCTTCTTAGGTGGATATCATATGCCTGAAATATTTGTGAATAATTCTATTTTTAATTTACAATCAGTTGTTTTAGGTTTAAAAACTTGTTTCTTCTGTTTTGTATTTATATGAATTAGATCAACTTTACCAAGATTACGATTTGATCAATTAGCTACTTTCTGTTGAGAAGGTTTATTACCTTTTGCAATAGC
>Ga0209113_1000003_pt1 | contig 62092 bp, 56 predicted proteins | sample TexAe_RefH0_O1_FD_187951 | JGI IMG/M metagenome (GOLD analysis project Ga0209113, IMG submission 187951) | Forest soil microbial communities from Davy Crockett National Forest, Groveton, Texas, USA - Texas A ecozone_RefH0_O1 (SPAdes) (version 2) | ecosystem: Environmental > Terrestrial > Soil >... | reverse complement strand
CTTTATGAGTTCCTAATATTAGGAGAAGCTGATGTACAGGGTGGCCGTCTGGGGTCCGGGTTCGATGGGGCTGATCGCCCTGCGGGGAGTGATCGACCACCCGCAACTGGAGCTGGTCGATCTCGTCGTCCACAGCGACGCCAAGGCCGGTCGTGATGCGGGGGAGTTGTGCGGAGTGGATTCCGTCGGTGTGACGGCAACCCAGGATCCCGCGGGCCTGCTGTCCGGTGACGCCGACGTGGTGGTCTACGCGGCGGCGGCCAACCTGCGGCCCGCCGAGGCGATCGACGACATGGTGTCGATCCTGCGCGCGGGCAAGAACGTGGTGTCGTGCTCGGTGGTCCCCCTGGTATACCCCGACGGCGTCGACGCGGGGTTCACCGCACCGCTGCGCGAGGCCGCGGCCGCCGGTGGCGCATCGTTCTTCACCACCGGTATCGACTCCGGATTCGCCAACGATGTTCTGCCGCTTGCGCTTACCGGAGTATCGCGGGTCATTGAGTCGGTGCGGGTGACCGAGATGTTCAACTATGCGACCTACCCGGACAAAGACGCCGTCTACGAGATACTGGGCTTCGGCAAGCCGCCGGAGTTCACCGCATTCGCCGCGGCGCCGGGAATGTTCACCTTCGGCTGGGGGCCGGTCGTGCATCAGCTCGCCGCGGGGCTGGGCGTCAAGATCGACAACCTGGAGGAGAACGTCGAGCGGGTGGTCGCCGAGGAGTCGTTCGACACGCCCACCGGGCATATCGCCGCCGGGACGGTCGGTGCGATGCGGTCCACGCTGACCGGATACGTCGACGGCAAGCCAACTTTCGTCATCGACCACGTCACCCGCATGCGCGACGACCTTGCACCCGATTGGCCGCAGCCGCACATCTCGATACCGCCGCGCGACCTCGGCTACGGCCCCGCATCCGGCCGCGGTCTCTACCGCGTCGAGATCGAGGGCTCGCCGAGCATGCGTTGCGAGTTCGAGATGGCCGACGACCACGACCATGACCTGGGCGCCCGGATGGCCGGGGCATCCCGAATGGTCAACGCGATCCCGGCCGTCTGCCAGGCCCAGCCAGGGCTGCTGTCGGCGCTGGATCTGCCGCTGGTCACCGGCGTCGGGCTGGTCCGGCCGGTGACCGGGCCGCCACCGGACAGCCGGCTGTTCTAGGGGTGCAGGGTGGGCCGGTAGGTGAGCTCTTGGATATGGCCGTCGAGCGTCCGGCTCTCGATCAGCTCGAGGTCGAAATCGGCTGCACCCTGGAAGATCGGGGCATCACCGTTCTTTCCGGTGATCACGGGGAAGAGCGTCACCTGGACGCTGTCGACGAGGCCGGCGGCCATCAGCGCCCGGTTCATCGCCAGGCTGCCGTGCGAGCGCAACGGCACCTCGGACTCTTCCTTGAGCCGGGTGACGACGTCGACGGCGTCGCCGCTCTCGACCGTCGCGTCGGGCCAATCGAGATGCCCGTCCAGGGTGGACGACACGATTGTCGCCGGCAGATTCACCATCCGGGTGACCCACGGGTCGCGCACCTCGGACTCCTCGGTGCTCGCGGCCAGCATTTGCGCAAACAACCGATATGTGTTCGCGCCTAGCACCATTCGCTGCTTCTCGCCGTACAGGGCGAGCCGGCGGCCGAGCAATTCGGGGCCTTGCTTGCCCCAATAGCCGCCCCAGTCGCCGCCGCTGACGCTGCCGAAGCCGTCGAGGCTGGAAAAGACGTCGAAGGTGTAGGTAGCGGTCACGATGATCTCCTCGAGTGCCGTTGATGTCGTGTCGGAAGTACAGACTGAAAACCGCGGCTAAACTCATCGGCGTTGAGATCTCGGAATCCGACCGGTGCCTTCCGGCCAGCGGCTAGAGGCGTTGCGGCAGGCCGAATTTCGCGAATAGCCCGGTGTCGAGAAAGGCGACCACCCGAGACACCCCGTCGGCCCGTACGTCCAGCACATGCAGCTGGAACGGCACATGGCCGTCGCCGTCGCGCATGTACATCGCCGCGGCGGGCTGGCCGTTGGCGGTCAGCGGGACCATCCGCATGTCGCCGGGTTCGTCGGCGGGGCACTGCTGGTGAATCAACGTGATGATCGCCTGCGGTCGCTGGTACCAGCCGACGTATGGTGGCATCTCCCAGATCGCTTCGGCGGTGAACAGCTCGACCAGCCGGTCGATGTCGTAGGCCTCGAACGCGGCGATGTAGCGCCTCAACCGGTCTTGTGCGTCCTGTGAGTCCGGCGCCACCAATCGGTCGTCGGCACTGGGGCCAGCGGCGTCGAGTTGCGACCGCGCACGCTGTAGCAGGCTGTTGACGGCGGCCGTGCTGGCGCCGATCGCGTCGGCTACCTCGGCGGCCTTCCACTGCAGCACGTCGCGCAGAAGGAGCACCGCGCGCTGCCGGGGCGACAGGTGCTGCAGGGCCGCCACGAACGCCAACCGGACCGACTCGCGAGTATCAACGATCGTTGCCGGATCAGCCGGATCGCCGGCCGCGTCGGGCAACGGTTCGAGCCACGGCACCTCGGTGCCCTCGACCAGCTCGGCGGTCGGGTCAGAGCTGGGTGCGCCCAACCCGGTCGGCAGCGGCCGGCGCTGGCGATTCTCCAGCGCCGTCAGGCAGGTGTTGGTGGCGATACGGTGCAGCCAGGTGCGCACCGACGACTTTCCTTCGAAGCGGTCGTAGGCCTTCCAGGCTCGCAGCAAGGTCTCCTGTACCAGGTCCTCGGCATCGTGCAGCGACCCGGTCATTCGGTAGCAATGCGCGAGCAGTTCACGTCGGTACGGCTCGGCGGTGGCAGAGAAATGGTTCCTGCCGTCGTCGGACAACTCGCGGGCGAGCACGCTCACCGGACCGAGCTTACGTATTGCCTGTGACAGTGGGTCTACGCTGCCCCTGATGACAACCACGCGTACCGAGCGATCCTTCGACGGTGTCGACGGCGTGCGCATCGTTTACGACGTCTGGACCCCCGCGGACACCGGGACCGCGCCGCGCGGCCTGGTCATCCTCGCGCACGGGCTCGGCGAACACGCCCGCCGCTACGACCACGTTGCCGCGCGGTTCGGCCGCGAGGGATTGGTGACCTACGCGCTCGACCATCGCGGGCATGGCCGCTCGGGCGGCAAGCGGGTGCTGTTGAAAGACATCTCCGAATACACCGGCGACTTCGACACCCTGGTCGGCATCGCCGCCAGAGAACATCCCGGGGCGACGCGCATCGTCCTCGGCCACAGCATGGGCGGCGGCATCGTGTTCGCCTACGGTGTCGAGCATCCTGACGACTACGACTTGATGGTGCTGTCCGGGCCGGCGGTGGCAGCCCAGACGGCCGTCTCTCCGCTGCTGGCCCGGATCGCCAAAACCATCGGAGCGATCGCGCCGGGTTTGCCGATGCAGGCACTCGACTCCAGCGCGGTGTCCCGCGACCCGGCGGTGGTGAACGCCTACGACACCGATCCGTTGGTGTACCACGGCAAGGTTCCCGCGGGCATCGGTCGAGCGCTGCTGCTGGTCGGCGAGACGATGCCGCAGCGAGCGCCGTCGCTGACCGCGCCGCTCCTGGTCGTGCACGGATCCGATGACCGGCTGATCCCGGTCGAGGGTAGCCGCCAGTTGGTCGCGGCCGTGGGTAGTTCCGATGTCGAGCTGAAGGTTTATCCGGGGCTTTATCACGAGGTGTTCAACGAACCGGAGCAGGACCAGGTCCTCGACGACGTTGTGTCGTGGATCAACGCCAGACTGTGAGTGGCCGCGTTGAAATGTCGCCCGGTTCCTCTAGTTTGGTGCTGTGACTGACGACAAGATGCTGGCGCGTATCGCAGCCCTGTTGCGTCAAGCCGAGGGCACCGATAACGCCCACGAGGCCGAGGCGTTCATGTCCGCCGCTCAACGGCTGGCCACCGCGACGTCCATCGACCTCGCGGTCGCGCGCTCGCACGCCGACAAGCGCACACCCGCTCAGGCGCCCGTGCAGCGCACGATCACCATCGGCGCCGCCGGCACCAAGGGACTGCGTACCTATGTGCAGCTGTTCGTGCTGATCGCCTCCGCCAATGACATCCGCTGCGACGTCGCGTCCAACTCGACGTTTGTCTACGCTTACGGATTCGCCGAGGACATCGACGCCACCCATGCGTTGTACGCCAGCCTGGTCGTCCAGATGGTCCGCGCGTCAGACTCCTACATCTCCTCGGGCGCACACCGGCCGACCCCGACGATCACCGCCCGGCTGAATTTCCAGCTGGCGTTCGGAGCGCGGGTGGGTCATCGGTTGGCCGAGGCTCGCGAGCAGACGCAGCGAGATGCGAAGAAGGACCGTCGCCGTCCGCCCGGCACGGCAATCGCCCTGCGGAACAAGGAGATCGAGCTCCGCGACTACTACCGAACGGCGTCGAAGGCGCGGGGCACCTGGCAGGCCAGCCGTGCCACCGCAGGATATTCGTCGGCCGCTCGGCGGGCGGGGGATCGGGCCGGCAAACGGGCAAGGCTGGGCAGCGGCTCCGAGCTCTCCGGGGCGCGGAGCGCGCTGGAGCGGTGAACGCCGACGATTCGTCCGCGCGGGACTCGCAGCGCTCGAAGGTCTACGCCGCCGAGGAATTCGTGCGGACGCTGTTCGACCGGGCCGCGGAACACGGCTCGACCAGTGTGGAATTCTTCGGCACGCAGTTGACCCTGCCGCCCGAGGCCCGGTTCGGGTCGTTGGCCGCGGTGCAGCGCTACATCGACGACGTGCTGGCCCTGCCGGCACTGCGACGACAGTGGCCGAAGGTGGCGCCGCTGCGGGTGCGGGCCCGACGGGCCTCGACCGCAGCTCATTACGAAAACCAGGACGGCACAGGCATTATCGCGGTACCCGATCACCACGACGCGGGTTGGGCGATGCGTGAACTGGTTGTGCTGCACGAAATCGCGCACCACCTTTGCGATGTGCAGCCGCCGCACGGGTCGCAGTACGTCGCGACGTTATGCACCTTGGCCGAATTGGTCATGGGGCCCGAAGTCGGGCACGTGCTGCGGGTGGTGTACGCGAAGGAGGGTGTGCGCTAGCTGGCGACCTCGACCATCTCGTCGCCGCACTTGCAGATGTAGGCCTGATCGGTGCCGCTGCAGTGACATGCGACCTCGATGCGGACGCGGCAGCCGCAGCCGTCATGACCGCAGCTCAACAGGGTGCCTGCTTCGTTGGACATCGTCTTCACCTCTTCTGGATTGGGACCTGACATGGACCAAAGTATACCCCTGGGGGGTATATCGCAAGGACGGTTAATGCGGTGGCGGCATGCGTCGGCGCCGGGCTAGCGTTGGCGCATGACCCAAAAGCCAACTCCCGCTGAAGTCGACGAATATCTGGACACCACCCTGCTGGACGACGACCCGATGTTGTCCGCCGCTCTCGAGGACAGCGACGCCGCCGGGTTGCCGAAGATCGCCGTCTCGGCGCAACAGGGCAAGTTCCTGAGCCTGCTCGCCACCGCGGTCGGGGCCCGTCGCATCTTGGAGATCGGGACACTGGGCGGCTTCAGCACGATCTGGCTGGCTCGCGGCGCCGGCCCGCACGGTCGAGTCACCACGCTGGAGTACGAGCCCAAGCACGCCGAGGTGGCCCGGGCCAACATCGACCGCGCCGGTGTCGGCGATCGGGTGGAAGTGATCGTCGGCGCCGCCCTCGATACGCTGCCGAGCGTCACTGGCGGTCCGTTCGACCTGGTGTTCATCGACGCGGACAAGGAAAACAACCCCGGCTACCTGGAGTGGGCCGTCAAGCTCACCCACCCCGGATCAGTGATCGTGGTGGACAACGTGATTCGGGAGGGCGCGATCCTGTCGCCCGATCAGGATGCGGTGGTGCGCGGGACGAGAAGGGTGCTCGAGCTGATGGGTGAGCATTCCGGGCTCGACACCGCGGTGCTGCAGACGGTGGGCGCCAAGCACTGGGACGGCTTCGCGATCGCGCTGGTGAAGTAGGCGGTTACCCGCAGATCGCTCCGTGGGCTGCCGATCCCACCAGCTTGACGTACTTGCCCAGCACGCCGGACGTGTAGCGCGGCGGCAGCGGGGTGAAACCCTCACGGCGGGAAGCGAACTCGTCGGCATCGCCGAGCACCTCCAGGGTGCCGTTTGCGACGTCGAGCCGGATCCGGTCGCCATCGCGCAGGAAGGCGATCGGCCCGCCGTCGGCCGCCTCGGGTGCGACGTGTCCGACACACAGGCCAGTGGTGCCGCCGGAGAACCGGCCGTCGGTCAACAGCAGCACATCCTTGCCCAGCCCGGCGCCCTTGATGGCGCCGGTGATGGCGAGCATTTCCCGCATGCCCGGTCCGCCCTTGGGGCCTTCGTAGCGGATCACCACCGCGTCACCGTGGGTGATGGTGCCGTCCTCCAGGGCATCAAGTGCCGCCCGCTCGCGCTCGAAAACCCTTGCCGTGCCCTCGAACACATCGGAGTCGAAGCCGGCCGATTTGACCACCGCGCCTTCGGGCGCCAGCGAACCGTGCAGGATGGTGATCCCGCCGGTGGGATGGATCGGGTTATCCAATGCCCGCAGCACCTTGCCGTCCGGGTCGGGTGGGGCGATGTGCGCGAGGTTCTCGGCCATGGTCTGCCCGGTCACGGTCAGGCAATCGCCGTGTAAAAGGCCGGCGTCTAACAGTGCTTTCATCACCACCGGCACACCGCCGATGTGGTCGACGTCGAACATCACGTGCTTGCCGAACGGCTTGACGTCGGCCAGGTGCGGCACCTTGGCGCCGATCCGGCTGAAGTCGGCCAGCGACAGCTTCACGTCGGCCTCGTGTGCGATAGCCAGCAGATGCAGCACCGCGTTGGTCGAGCCACCGAACGCCATCACCACCGCGATCGCGTTCTCGAACGCCTCCTTGGTCAAGATGTCGCGGGCCGTGATCCCGCGGCGCAACAGACCCACGACCGCTTCGCCGCTGCGTCGTGCGTATCCGTCGCGCCGACGGTCGGTCGCCGGCGGTGCGGCGCTGCCCGGCAGCGACATGCCCAGCGCTTCGGCCGCGCTGGCCATGGTGTTGGCGGTGAACATGCCGCCGCAGGCGCCCTCGCCGGGACAGATGGCCCGCTCGATCGCGTCGACATCCTCGCGCGGCATCAGGCCGCGGGCGCAGGCGCCGACCGCCTCGAACGCATCGATGATCGTCACGTCGCGCTCGGTGCCGTCGGACAGCTTGGCCCGGCCCGGCAGGATCGAGCCCGCATAGAGAAAGACCGCGGCCAGATCCAGGCGAGCCGCGGCCATCAGCATGCCGGGCAGCGACTTGTCGCAGCCGGCCAGCAGCACCGACCCATCAAGTCGCTCGGCCTGCATGACGGTTTCCACGCTGTCGGCGATCACCTCGCGCGACACCAGGGAGAAGTGCATGCCCTCGTGGCCCATCGAGATGCCGTCGGACACCGAGATCGTGCCGAACTCGAGCGGATAGCCGCCGGCGGCGAATACGCCCTCCTTGACGGACTTGGCCAATCGGTCCAGCGACAGGTTGCACGGCGTGATCTCGTTCCACGACGACGCCACCCCGATCTGCGGCTTGGCGAAGTCTTCGTCGTCCATTCCCACCGCACGCAACATTCCGCGCGAAGCGGCCTTTTCCAGGCCGTCGGTGACCTCGCGACTGCGGGGCTTGATGTCGATGCTGTCCTTGCTGTCGGCCATTGCTCAAGTATGCGTGTAGCGCCATGTCGGCCAAAATCATTAAAATACCCCCACGGGGTATGGTCGCCGCACTGGCGAAACGCCGATGCACCAGGCCGCCGTGGCGCCGGCACCAGCCGACGTTGACAATGGTGACAACACCGGCGCCGTCGCGATGGCCCCGAGCACTATCTACAAGACCACGATGTTGGAGGGGCAGATGGCACCCGCACACGGCTACTCGTCGCAGAAGGACAACTACGCCAAACGTTTGCGGCGGATCGAGGGCCAGGTGCGTGGCATCGCGAAGATGATCGAGGACGACAAGTACTGCATCGACGTCCTCACCCAGATCAGCGCAGCCAACAACGCTCTGCGTTCGGTCGCGCTGAACCTGCTCGACGAGCACCTCGGACATTGCGTCACCCGCGCGGTCTCGGAGGGCGGCACGGAGGCTGACGAGAAGCTGGCCGAGGCCTCCGCGGCCATCGCACGACTCGTCCGCTCCTGATCGTTAACGCGATGCCCGCAACGCATGGTTGAGTAGTGGCCGTGGTGCCAGCTCGTGCCGCCCAAGGGCGAACCGCTACGAGCGGGCCCTGGACTCCCCGAATCGCCGTGCAGTTGGCCGTTCTGGCCGCGGCGGCTTTCACCTATGTCACCGCCGAGCTGCTGCCGGTCGGCGCGCTGCCCGCGATCGCTCGTGACTTGCACGTGAGTATCCCGATGGTCGGCACGTTGCTGGCCTGGTACGCCCTGGTGGCGGCGCTGACCACGATTCCGCTGGTCCGCTGGACCGGGCAGTGGCCGCGACGCCGCGCGCTGCTGCTGTCGCTGGCCTGCCTGACTGCGTCCCAGCTCATCTCCGCGCTGGCGCCCAACTTCGTGGTGCTGGCCTGCGGCCGGGCACTGTCGGCGGTCACCCACGGCCTGATCCTGTCGGTCATCGCGCCGATCGCCACTCGGCTGGTTCCGCCCAGCCACTCCGGGCGGGCGACGACGAGTATTTACGTCGGCATCAGCCTGGCCGTGGTGGTGGGCAGCCCGGCCACGGCCGCGATCAGCCTGGAGTGGAACTGGCGGGTGGCCGTCGCGGCGGTGACCGCCATGGCCGCGTTGGTGACCGTGGCGGCCTGGCTCGTGCTGCCGGTGATGGCCTTGACCGACGGCCAGCGGGCAGTCGTCGGCCGGCGTGCGCATCATCACCGCAATCGGCGACTGGTCATCGTGAGCTTGCTGACCATGATCGCGGTCACCGGGCACTACATGTCTTACACGTTCTTCGCGGTGATCGTCCGCGATGTGGTGGGCGTGCGGGGACCGGATATCGCGTGGCTACTGGCTACCTACGGGATCGCGGGCCTGTTGGCGATCCCGCTGGTGGCCCGGCCGATGGACCATCGGCCCAGGACCGCCACCATCAGCTGCATGATCGCGCTGTGGATGACGTTCGTGGTGCTGACGGGGTTGGCGTTGCACCGGCTGCCCCCGACGGCCACGGCTCTGATCGGGATCGTCGCGATCGCGTTATGGGGTGGCACCGCCAACGCGGTGTCGCCGATGCTGCAATCCGCGGCGATGCGCGCCGGCGCCGACGACCCGGATGGCGCGTCCGGGCTGTACATGGCGGCGTTTCAAGTCGGCATCATGGCCGGATCGTTCGCCGGCGGGTTGTTCTACGAGCACGGCATGCTGAGGATGTTGTCCGCCTCCGCGGTCTTGATCGGTCTCGGAGCCGCCGGAATGACCGCCGAGCGGCAGCTGTTCGACGTCCCCGCCGCGGATCGACCGTAAAAGATAAAACCGCAGGTCAACGGGCTGGTTGACACGCGTCTCCGCGCCCAGCGCCGACCGCTGAATTAATAGCTGGGCCCTCTGCTACTGCATACTGGCTCTAGACCGTGACTTGGAGGGATGCAAATGTCGCGATGGACCACCGGTCCGCTGACCGCTGCGCTGAGCGCAGTCGGAGTGACCGCTGCGCTCGTTCTGGGCAGCGGTTTGGCGATCGCCGACCCGGAGCCGCCGCCCCCGCCCGCGCCGGCCGTAGACGCCCCGGCTCCGCTGCCACCCGGCGACCCAGCGCCGCCACCGCCGCCCGCCGACCCACTGGCGGTGCCGCCGCCGGCCAACCCGGCCGCGCCTCCGCCGATCCCGGGAGACCCATTGGCGCCCGCGCCGGCTGTGCCGCCGGGCACCGCGGCGACCCCGGGCACCGCAGCCACGCCGGGCACCCCGGGTGCCCCGGCCACCCAGGCCGCCGCGCCGACCGGACCGGTTGTCGGCCAGAACCCGGCGCCGTTCACCGGCTCCCCGCCGTTCGTGCCGCCGACCTTCAATCCGGTCAGCGGCGCGACAGTCGGCGTAGGCGAGCCGATCATCATCAACTTCGCGCGCCCGATCGCCGACCAGCACATGGCCGAACAGGCGATCCACGTCTCGTCGACCCCGCCGGTCTCCGGCAAGTTCTACTGGCTGACCTCCAGCCAGGTGCGCTGGCGTCCGCTCAGCTTCTGGCCCGCGCACACCGCGGTGCACGTCGACGCGGCCGGCACCCAGGAGAACTTCGTCACCGGTGACTCGCTGATCGCCACCGCCGACGACGCGACCCACCAGCTGATCGTCAGCCGCAACGGGACGGTCGAGCAGACCTTCCCGATGTCGATGGGCATGGCTGCGGGCGGCCACCAGACGCCGAACGGCACCTACTACGTGCTCGACAAGAAGGCCAAGGTCGTGATGGATTCGTCCACCTACGGTGTGCCGGTCAACTCGACGTACGGCTACAAGGTGAACGTCGAGGACGCCGTGCAGTTCGACAACAGCGGTGACTACGTGCACAGCGCGCCGTGGTCGGTGGGCGATCAGGGCAAGCGCGACGTCAGCCACGGCTGCATCAACATCAGCCCGACGAACGCGAAATGGTTCTTCACCAACTTCGGTGCCGGCGATCCCATCGTCGTCAAAAACTCCGTCGGGACCTACAGCAAGAACGACGGCTCCAACGACTGGCAGCTTTAGGCCTTAGTTCCAGATCCTGACCCTGCGTTGCGGATCCAGGAACAACTCGTCGTCTGCGGTGACCTCGAAGGCGTCGTAGAAGACGTCGATGTTGCGGATGACGCCATTGCAGCGGAACTCCGGCGGCGAGTGCGGGTCGATGGCCAGCCGCCGAATCACCTCGGCGTCACGGGATTTGGTGCGCCACACCTGCGCCCAGCCAAAGAACACCCGCTGCACACCGGTCAGTCCGTCGACGACGGGCGCCTCCTTGCCGCCGAGTGACAGCTGGTAGGCGAGCAGCGCGATGGACAGGCCGCCCAGGTCGCCGATGTTCTCCCCGACGGTGAACGCGCCGTTGACGTGGTGGCCGTTCTCCAGCCCACGGGGAGTGTAGACGTCGTACTGCTCGATCAAAGCCTTTGTGCGAAGGCCGAATTCAGCTCGGTCGTCATCGGTCCACCAGTCCACCAGGTTGCCGTCGCCGTCGTACTTGGCACCCTGGTCGTCGAAACCGTGGCCGATCTCGTGGCCGATCACCGCACCGATGCCGCCGTAGTTGGCCGCGTCGTCGGCCTCGGCGTCGAAGAACGGCGGCTGCAGGATCGCGGCCGGGAAGACGATCTCGTTCATGCCCGGGTTGTAGTAAGCGTTGACGGTCTGCGGCGTCATAAACCACTCGTCCCGGTCGACCGGGCCGCCGAGCTTGGCCAGGTCGCGGTCGTACTCCAGCGCGTAGCCGCGCCGGTAGTTGCCGTACAAGTCGTCACGGGCGATGACGAGCGTCGAATAGTCGCGCCACTTCGCCGGGTAGCCGATCTTCGGGGTGAACTTGTCGAGCTTCTCCAGCGCCCGCTGCCGGGTCTCCGGCGTCATCCACTCCAGCTCGGTGATGCTGACCCGGTAGGCCTCCCGCAAGTTGGCTACCAGCTCATCCATCCGGGCCTTGGCGTCCGGCGGGAAGTGTCCCTCGACGTAGAGCCGGCCGACAGCATCGCCCATCAGGTTCTCGACCAGCGCCACACCGCGCTTCCAGCGATCGCGCAACTGTTCGGTGCCCGACAGCGTGCGCCCATAGAACGCGAAGTTCTCGTCGACGAGCTCGTCGGTCAGCATCGACGCCCGCCCACTGATGACGCGCCAGCGCAGCCAGCGCTTCCAGGCCTCGAGGTCCTCGCCCTCCCACAGCGCGGCGAATGCGGTCAGCGCGTCGGGCTGGGCGACCACGACCTCGGCAGCCTGCTCAGTCGAGGCACCCAATCCGTGCAGCCACAAAGCCCAGTCGAAACCGGTTGCCTCCGAGCTCAATTCGTCGAACGTGCGCAGGTTGTAGGTCAGGTCGGCGTCGCGACGCTTCACCACGTCCCAGTGCGCGGCCGCGATCTTGGTCTCCAACGCGACGATCTGCGCGGCGGTCGCATCCCAGTCGGCGTCCTGGTCGCCATAGACGAGAGCAAACATTCGCGCGATGTGCTTCGGGTACTCCGCGAGGATCGCGGCGTGCTGCGGGTCGCGGTAGTACGACTCGTCGGGCAGCCCAAGCCCCGACTGCGACATGTGCAGCAGGTAGCGCGTGGAGTCCTTCGCGTCGGTGTCGACGTAGACACCGGTGCCACCACCGATGCCGGTGCGCTGCAGCTCGCCGAGCTCGGCGGCCAGCTGGGCGGGCGTCAGCGCGGCGTCGATGCCGGCGAGCTCATCGAGCAGCGGGCGGACGCCCAGGTTCGCGATGGTCTCGGTGTCCATGAAGCTGGCGTACAGGTCCCCGATGCGCTGTGGATCGGTGCCTTCGGCGGCGTTCGCCGCGGCTGCCTCGGTGATGATGTCGCGCACCTGCTCCTCGGCGCGGTCGGCCAGCAACCGAAAGGCGCCGTCGGTGGCACGGTCGGCGGGCATCCGATGGTCCGCCAGCCAGCGGCCGTTGACGTGACCGAACAGGTCGTCTTGAGGGCGGGCACCAGCGTCGACATAGCTCAGGTCGATGCCCGAGCGGATAGCTTCTACCGTCACGCCCACCATTGTTACTTAACCTCCGGGCTCGGTCTGATCGCCGGGGCTCCTCACCATCGCCCTGCGGGCTGTGGACCGTCACCCCGCTAGGCTCACGGCCATGCCCGACGAGGAGCAGCCCGAGTCGACCGACGACCACGCTGATGAGGTGACGCCCGACGAGTCCGATGGCCGGGTCTTCTCGCCCTACGGCGTCGCCTCGGCGGTGCTGGGTGTCCTGTGCGTGGCCGCGGTCGCGCTGGGCGTGGTGATCTGGAACTCCCATCGCAGCGACGTCCAGGAGCGCAGCTACCAGAGCCGGGCGTTGCAGGCCGCGGCCGACTGGACGGGCCTGCTGATCAACATGAACACCGACAACATCAAGGAAAGCCTGCAGCGGTTGCACGACGGGACCGTCGGGCAACTGAACGCCGACTTCGACTCGTCGATTCAGCCCTACCAGCAAGTGGTGGAGCGGTTGCAGTCGCGCAGCCGCGGCGAGGTCGACGCGGTGGCGTTCGAGTCGGTGCACCACGACGTGGACGCACAGCCCGGCCGCCCCGCGCCGGCTGAGCAATTGCCGGCCTCGATCGCCCGTCGCACCGACACGGTGATGGTGGTGGCCACCTCGGTCAGCGAAAACGCCGGCGGCAAGCCGCAAATTGTGCACTGGAACTTGCGGCTGGGGATCTCCGACGTGGACGGCAAGCTGATGATCTCGCGGCTGGAATCGATCCGATGAGGAATGCCTGGCGGGTACTGGCTTTCGACGTCGCGGCACCGCTGGCCGCGATCGCTGCACTGCTGGCGATCGGCGTTGTGCTGGCGTGGCCGGCGTGGTGGGTGTCGCTGTGTTCGGTGCTGGTGCTGCTGATCGTCGAAGGCGTTGCGGTGAATGTCTTTCTACTGCGCCGTGATTCGGTGACACTGGGCACCGACGACGACGCACCCGCGCTGCGGCTTGCCGTTGTGGCGCTGTGCACGGCAGCGTTGGTTGCGGCGGTGCTCACCGGCTACCGGCACTGGACGACGCCGGACCACGACCTGAAGGTCGACACGGCCGAAGTAGTACGCATCGCCACCAGCATGGCCGAGGCGACCGCGACGTTCTCGCCGCAAGAGCCGATGGCCGCCATCGACCGGGCGGTGACCATGATGGTCCCCGAGCAGGGCAACGCATTCAGGGACCAATTCGGCAAGGCCACAGGGGATCTGGCGCACCGCAACGTCACCGCGACTGCGTCGACGATGGCGGCCGGCCTCGAGGCAATCGGACCCAATGCCGCCAGCGTGGCGGTGATCATGCGGGCCACCCAGAACGAGCCGGGCCAACCGGCCGACAACGCGGTTCTGGCGCTGCGCGTGACGTTAACCAAGCAGCAAGGCCACTGGCTGGTGCTCGGTGTATCGCCGCTCAACCCTCGCTGATAAGCCTCAGCGCAGTCGGGCGTGCTCGACCATCAGGCTGGGGGCACCTCCCGCTTGCGGGGGACGGTCCATCACGACCTGCATGCCGGCCGCGTCGGCAGCACGCCCGACAGCCTCATGCCACAGACCCTCTTGCAGCCACAGGGTTTTCGGCCGCTGCTCGAGGGCGAGTATCTCGGCCAGCACTGATGGCAAATCGTCGAATCGCCGGAACACGTCGACCATATCGGGCACCACCGGCAGGTCGGCGAGGCGCGAATACACTTGGGCGCCATCGATTTCGGTGATCGTCGGGTTCACCGGATAGACCTGGAACTGGCCGGTCGACAGCAGATACGAGTAGATCTCGTTGCTGGGCCGAGTCGGTTTGTCCGATGCACCGACCACCGCTATGGAACGGGTCTCAGCCAGAATCCGCCGCAGAGTCAGATCGTCGGGGCGGCCGATCATCTCCTAGCCGCGCGGCGGCCGCGGGCGGGCGCGCTGGGGCGGCTGCTGCGGTTGCGGCTCGTGCGACCGGGCCTTGGCGAAGCGGTCGGACAGCCGGCGCATCCGGATCATCAACGATGCCGACGGGCTGGTCGTGGCATCGAGGTAGGCGCCCAACTCGTCGGCGGGCACGCCGATCCGGGACGCGAACTCGGGCAACTTCAGTCCCGACCGCTCGATCAGGACGCCGACGTGACGGGCCACCTCGTTGCGCTCGTTGGCTTCCAGGTGTTCGCGGGCGCGGTCCAGCACTTCGGCGAGGGCCTTGGAGATGCCGTAGGGCCGTGACGTCTCCAGCACTTCTTCGACCTGTCGGGCGGTGCGCCCAAACGGGTCGCGTTTGATGGCGACCGCTATCTGCTTCCAGGTGGCGATGTCGCCGCCCTCGAGCGCTGAGCGGATTGCCGAGGTCGGCCAGAACTCGACCGGGCGATCGCCATTGCGCGGGCGCGGTGGAGGACGGTGCGGCGCCTGTCCATGGCGTCGATCCGCTGCCAACGTCACCTCGCCTCCTCCAGCATCGCCACCGCTACCGAGAGGCAGCGTTGTTTGACGCCTTCCCAGTCTGCCTTCGTATCGGACTCCGGCCAACCGTCGTTATCAAGATCCGCCGGATGCGGGTCAGCAAGGCGACGGACCAACTGGCTGGCGATCCATTGTCGCCGGGGTGATTGACCAGAGTAATACCTGTCCATCCCGGCCAGCACTACTGCGGCGGTCTCGGCGTCCATCGTGTCGACCAGCTCAGCAAATTCGGCGTAATCCCGGCTGCTGTTGCGGCTCATGATCAGGTAACCCTTGAGCCGCAGCGTCTCGGCGCCGGTCGGGACCTGCAGCCGATCGCCGGTGGGCAGCTGCACGTGGGTGGTTTCCAGCGGGCTGCTCCGCTCGAAGTGCGGCTGATCGGGTTCGGTGTCTGCTTGCAACGCATCGAGGGCAACCGAAAGTCGGCCACGCCACAGGGTGACCGGGTGCACCGGCCGCACGGCACGCGGCGCTGCGCGGCCGGTGCCGTTGCGATGCGCCAGGCCGCCGACGAACTTTCTGGCCACCGACTGACCGTTGCTCCCCGGCGGCGTCCCGATCACCGCCAACTGGCGGGTGGCGGAGCTGGCGACGTAATGACTGTCTTTGACCCGTGCCTGGACGTCGCTGCTACGGACGCATCCGATGAAGGCCAGCGGATCGGCGACGGTGATCGCGTCGGGCACCAGGTTCTTCAGCCGCGCCGCGGACTTCAGCACAATCCGCAGGTCGGCGCTCGGCACCGCGGGTGCCGAGATGTCATCGGGGATCATCACGATGTCGCCGAGATCGACTGCAGGCAAGGGCTTTTCGAAGTCAACCGATGGCAGGATGCGCTCCAGCCAGGCGGGCAGCCACCAGTTCCACTCAGCGAACATCGCCATCAGGGCGGGCACCATCACCAGGCGCACCACCGTGGCGTCCACCGCGATCGCGACCGCGCACGCCACGCCGATTTCGGCGACCAGTGGCATACCGGCGAACGCGAACCCGATGAACACCGCGATCATGATCAGCGCGGCGCTGGTGATGGTGCGTGCGCTGGTGCTCACGCCGTAGGACACCGCGTCGTGGGTGTTGCCCGACTGCAGGAAGCGTTCCCGGATGCGGGTCAGCAGGAAGATCTCGTAGTCCATCGACAAGCCGAACGTCATGGCCAGCACCAGCGGCGGAACCGTGCTGTCGATGGAGGTGATCGGCGCAAAGCCGAGCTTTTCCAGCCAGCCCCACTGGAAGACCATCACCAGGCTGCCGTAGGCCGCGGCCACCGACAGCATCGTCATCACCACGCCCTTGAGCGCCAGGAACACCGACTGAATGGACAGCAGCAGCATCACGAAGGCGATCAGCGCGACGAAGACCAACACCAGCCACTGGGTGCGGGACACCTGATCGTCGAAGTCTTTGATCAGCGCGGTCGGGCCACCGACACTCACCTGCGCCGAACCGCTGGCCGCTTCGGGAAGGTGGCTGCGCAGCCAGGTAATGGTGTTGCGGGCGCCGAGATCCTCGGGATCCACCGACAGCATCGCCGACAGCATGGCGCTGCTGTTGTTGTCGGCGAACACCGCTGGGGCCACCGAGGCGATGTTGGGGGACTGGCTTATCTGCTTGCTGATATCGGCGAGTGTCTGGGCGTGCGCGGCCGAGGATGCGTCGCCGTCGGGGAAGGTCACCAGCACCTGCACCGGGCCGAGCGCGCCGGGACCCAGCGCCTCGGACGCCGCCGACACCCCGGCCCGGATCTCATGTGAGGAGTTGAATTGGCGAAGCAGGCTGTTGCCCAACACCATTGACAGCGCCGGCACGGCCATCGCGAGCAGCACCGCCGATGCCGTCAGCGCCGACGCCCACGGCCGGCGCATCACGCCGCCGATCCAGTGCGTCCAGAACCGTGACTGCGTGGTTTCGGGGCGCCGCGACAAGTGCAACGCCGCCGACCGCTTGGCAGCCGACCGGCCGAACGTCGCCAGCACGGCCGGCGTCATCGTCGTCGCCGTCAGCATCGCCACGGTCACCGCGAGAATCGCGCCGGTGGCCATGGACGCCAGCGCCGGAGTGTCGATCAGATAGATACCGGTCAACGACGCGACGACGGTCATCCCGGACAGCGCGACGGCCAGGCCCGACGTCGCCATCGCCGCGTCGACCGCCTCCTGAGGTTGGCGTCCGGCACGCAGCTCCTCGCGGAAACGCATCAGGATGAACAGCGAATAGTCGACGGCCAGCGCGATACCGAACATCGACACCGTCGAGGTCACGAAGACCGACATCGTGGTGTAGGCCGACAGCAGATAGACCAGGCCCATCGTGATCGCGACGGTGCAGATACCCAGCGCCAGCGGAATGGCGGCGGCGGCCAGCGAGCCGAACACCGCCAGCAACACGATCAGGATGATCGGAAAGTTCCACTGCTCGGCTTTGGCGATGTCGTGTTTGGTGTTGGCCGCCGCGGCCGTGCTGAGCGCACCCTGGCCGATGACGTACAGCCGCACCCGGCCGTCGGCCATCTGTCCCGGCCGTTCGCCCTGGACGCCGATCTTGACCCGCAGCTTCTTGGCGGCGTCGCTGGCGCTGGCGTTGTTGGTGGAATCGAGCCGCAGTGACACCACGTACGGCCGGTCGGGCTGCGGCGAAGGCTGCGCCGCATTGGGCACCACCGCCACATCCGGCATCTGCTTGGCGACCTGCTGCAGAAACCCGGCCGCGGCATTCATGTCCTCGTAGCTGGCGTCCGCGCGCGGCGCCGCCACCAGCGCCAACGGCGAGGTGCCCTGGTCGGGGTAGTGCGCCTCGAGTTGGTCGTGGACCCGCAGCGACTGGGAACCGGGCACGTCGAAACCGCCACCGGTGAGGTGACCCGACTGGGTCACCACCAGGTAGATCGCGGGTAATAGCGCGAGCAACCAGCCCGTGAAGACCAGCCAGCGAAACCTGCGCAGGTTGCTGCTCAAGCGCATCATGAAGTGCTGGATTTCGGTCTCCCCGGCATTAGCGTTGCGTGTCCGCGAGCCTACCGCAGCAAGCTATGTGCCGATGCCGCTGAGCTGCAACAACTCGGCAACGATGCCACGTTGCGTCAGGTGTGACGAGATTCCCGCACGCTGAGTTGGCGACAGCGACGGACTGGGTGGCAGGATGGCCAGCGAGTGTCGGCATTGCGCCGCACGCTGTCTGCGAGGCGAACCTGACCTCGCAAGCCACGAGGAGCCTGTATGACGTCCCTGACTGCAAACACCGCGACGCTGCGCCGTCGACTGCTCGGCGTGCTGACCGCGACCGGTTTGAGCGGCGCCGCGGCAGCGGTGTTGCTGTCCGCGCCCGCGGCCGTTGGGGCCTCAGACCCGTGTGCGGCAAGTGAGATGGCCAGGACGATCAGCAACGTTGCGCGGTCCGCGGGCGACTACCTCGACGGGCATCCGGAGACCAATCAGGCGATGACCTCGGTTATGCAGGAGCCGGCCGGTCCACAGTCGGTCAATTCGCTGAAGGGCTACTTCGACGCCAATCCCAAGGCGGCCAGCGATCTGCAGACGATCGCGTCGCCGCTCGCGGGGCTGTCGAGCCGGTGCAAGATGCCGATCGGCCTGCCCCAGGTACTCGGCTTCATGCAGTCGGCGCAGGGTGCGGTTCCGGGCGGGTTGGCTGCAGGCCTGGGCGCGGCGCAGGGCCTCCCCGGCGCGCAGAACGCGGTCCCGGGTGGCGCCACAGCGCTGCCGGGTGCCATCAGCGCATTCAAGTAAGCCGTTCGTCCTCGGCCGGCGGAAGCGGGCCCTGCAGGGCGTCGGGCGCTTCGATGACCTCGTGACACGGCGTTGGCTCTGACTCGTCGTCGGGGTCGAGCGCATTCTCGGTGCGGAACACGAAAAAGAACACCACCCAGCCGACCGCCGCGAGCAGTAACCAGCTGATCAGCCGGTAGATCAGCATCGTCGAGATCGCGACCGGCAGCGACATGCCGCTGGACACCAGGCCCGGCACCAGCACCGCCTCCACCATCAGCAGCCCACCGGGCATCAGCGGGATCGTCCCGACCGCGCGGGCGGCTGCACAGGCGACCGTCAGACCGCCCACCGAGGGATGCGCCCCCGCGGCGTACGCCGCGAACCCCAAGCACGCGACGTCGGCGAACCGATTGATCAGCGACCAACTGAAGGCCGTCGCCAGGTCGCGCCGGCTCAGGCTGACCGACTCCAGCTGGCAGAGCATCTCCCGCCACTTGGCCAGTCCCACGTCGGCCGGCTTGCCGCGTAACGCGTTGAACCGTGCCAGCACTCGGCAACCGATCCCTTCGATCAGTTCCGGTCGTGACGCCACCGCCTGGGCCAGCAGCAGCAGTGCGACGAAGCCGCCCAGGGTGAACAGCAGCGAGAACGGGTTGTTCTTGGCGCCGAGGAAGAACGCGCCGCCGAGCCCCAGCAGCGCCAACCCCACCGCCTGCAGCACACCGGACATCACCAGCTGCCAGGACGCGACCAACGTCGAGGCGCCCCAAATCCTTTGCTGCCGAAGCAGGAACGTCGCAGCGAGTACCGGGCCGCCGGGCAGCGTGGTGCTCAGCGCGTTGGCCGCGTAGTAAGCGGCCTCGGACCGTAACTTGTTGACCCGCACCCCGGCCGCCACCAGCAGGGTCCGCTGAACCTCAGCGAAGCTGTGCATCAGCAGGACGGCCGCCAGGGCCGACGCCAGCAGCCACCACCAGTTCGCCGAGTAGAGGCTCCGGGCGGCCTTGGCCAACTGGTCCCAGACCAGTGCCACTTCGACGGCCAGCACGATCGCGACGACGGCCAGGGTGGCCCACCGCAGCCACCAATACTTGCTGCGGGCATGCTCGTCGAGCTGTCCGTTGACGTTGTTGGCCGCTGCGCCGTGCGACACGAGTTCAGCGTAGCCGTGCAGGTCGCGCCCGGATCGCTGTGCGGCGCAGGTGTCCGCATTGTTTTACCCGCATGTGACCTGCGCATCGACGGTTAGGGTGGGCCGTATGCCATCGAGGGCCACCACCGACTCCGCGGATTCGGTAGAACCGATCGTTCGCAAGACCGCAGCCTGGGCCTGGCGATTGCTGGTGATCCTGGTCGCGGTGATCACGTTGCTGTGGGTCATCAAGCGACTGGAAGTCATCGTCGTCCCGCTGCTGCTTGCTTTGATGCTGTGCGCGTTGCTGGTTCCGGTCGTCGACTGGCTGGACCGCCGCGGTGCGCCCCGCGGCGGCGCCGTGGCGTTGGTGATACTGGCCGGCTTCGCGATTCTGGGCGGCATCATGACGTTCGTCGTCAGTCAATTCATCGTCGGCGTACCGGATTTGGTCAACGAGGTCACTCGCAGCATCGACACCGCAAAGAAGTGGCTGATCGAGGGACCGCTGCATCTGAGCCGCCAGCAGATCGACCACGCCGGCAACACCGCGATCCAGGCGCTGCAGCACAATCAGGAAAAGCTGACCAGCGGGGCTCTGACGACTGCAACCGCGATCGCCGAAATCGTCACGGCCGCACTGCTGATGATGTTCACGCTGATCTTCTTCCTCTACGGCGGTCGCAACATCTGGCAGTACGTGACCAAGATGTTTCCCTCTGACCACCGGGAACGGGTACGCGACGCGGGCGTCGCCGGATTCCGCGCGCTGACCGGCTATGTGCGGGCCACCTTTTTGGTGGCGCTGGTCGACGCGCTGGGCATCGGCACCGGGTTGGTCATCATGGCCGTGCCGCTGGCGCTGCCACTGGCCTCACTGGTGTTCCTCGGCGCGTTCATCCCGCTGGTGGGTGCCGTCATCAGCGGCTTCCTGGCGGTGATAGTGGCGCTGCTCGCCAAGGGATTCGTCTACGCGCTCATCACGCTGGGCCTGCTGGTCGCGGTGAACCAGCTCGAAGCCCACATCCTGCAGCCGCTGGTGATGGGCCGGGCGGTCTCGATTCATCCGCTGGCGGTGGTGGTCGCGATCGCGGCAGGCGGCGTGCTCGCCGGCGTCGTCGGGGCGCTGTTGTCCGTCCCGACCGTCGCGTTCTTCAACAACGCGTTCCAAGTCTTGCTGGCCAAGGATCCCGAGGCCGCCGTCGAGGAAACCGAGGACGACGAAGGCTCGATCATGCAAGTCGAGCCGGACGAGCTGGAATCCAAAAGCAAATAGCGCCAAGCGGATTCGCGGCTACATGCGACCTTCGCGGCGCAGCAGATCCGCGGCGCTGAGCCCGCCGCCGCGGCGACGCGGTGGGTTCTCGCCCCGAGCGTTGAGTTTTTCGGTGGCCGTCTCAGGGTCCTTGTTCTCCCGCGGCGGGGTCGGGATCGCGGTGGTGGCGTCTCCGGGTTCGGCGGGCGGCTCGCCCGACGACTGGTCGCGCGGAATCTGCAGAGCCCGGGTCTCGTCAGCGGACGGCTGCGGCGGCGTGGGGCCGGCGCCACGCGGGTCGCCGGTCTTCCCGCCGCGCAAGTCGCTGAGCCAGGACTCGATCTCGCGGTCTTCCCCGCGAGCGGGTGGCGGCGGACCCTGCGGCGGAGCAGGCGGACGTCCGCTCGACGGGTTCGGCTGAGCCGAGAAGCGAGTCGTCGGAGCCTCTTTCGGCTCGGGTCGTCCGGGAGCCGGCATTCTCGTGGTGCCGGCGGCCGATGGTGCGTCCGGAGCCGCCGGCCGGGGCGGAGGCGCAGCCGGTCGGGTCGGCCGTGGCGCACCGTCGGCGCTGGGATGCGTGGGGTCGTGCGGGGGGCGGGGTGTCGACGTGACAGGCGGGCGGGTGGTTGCCGGCCGAGACGACCGTGTCCGCGGCGACGGCAGCTTGCGCTCGTCGGGCAGGTGAATCTCGCCGAGCCCCAACCGGTTCTGCAGGCGCCGCATCCACATCGGGGCCCACCAGCAGTCGTCGCCGAGCAGCTTCATCACCGCGGGCACCAGGAACATCCGAACGACGGTGGCGTCCAACAGAAGTGCGGCCATCAGCCCGAAAGCCAGATACTTCATCATCACCAGGTCGGAGAAGACGAACGAGCCGGCGACCACGGCCAACACCAATGCCGCCGCGGTGATCAGACGGCCCGTCGTCGCCGTACCGATCCGAATGGCCTCGGCCGTCGACATGCCGCGCGCCCTGGCCTCCACCATCCGCGATACCAGGAACACCTCGTAGTCGGTGGCCAGACCGAAACCCACCGCGACCACCAGCGCGATCAGGACGACCATCAACGGTGTCGGCGTGAAATTCAGCCAGCTGGAGAAATGCCCGTCGACGAAGATCCAGGTCAGAATGCCCAGCGTGGAGCCCAGGGTCAGCGCGCTCATCACGGCGGCCTTGATCGGCAGCACCACCGATCCGAATGCCAGGAACATCAACAGCATCGTCGTGCTGAGCAGCACCACCAGCATCAGCGGAGCCTTGTCGAACAAGCTGTGGATGCTGTCCTGTTCAAGCGCCGGAACGCCGCCGACCAAGACGGTCAAGCCTCTTGGTGGCGTGATCGATCGCAGCTCAGCAAGCTTCTTGGCCGCATCGCCGGCGTTCGACAGACCGTTCTGGATGACCCGGACCGAGTCATTCTTGGGATGGCTGCCATTCGGTCCCGAGACGCACGGGTTGCCCTCGATCGTCGGGCAAGCGCGCTCCTGCCAGGTCGTGTCGGTGAATCCGCTGATCGAGGCGGCGTCGTTGCGGATCTCGGCGACCTGCTGGTCGGTGACCTTGCTGTGGTTGTTGCTCTCGATCACCAGCGTCAGCTGGTTCGTGCGATAGCCGGGGAACGATTTGTCGAAGTTCTCCTGTGCCAGGCGTACCGAGTTATTCGGCGGCAGGTACTTTTCGCTCATACCGCCGAAGGAGAGATTGTGCAGCGGGATGACCAGCGCGATCATTCCGATGATGATGGGGATGGCGAAGACCAGCGGCCGCCGCATGACGACGTTGACCAGCTTGCCCCAGAACCCGGCTTCCACCTCTTCACGGGTCTTGGTCTTCTGCAGCCGATCGGCGAGCCAGTTCAAGTACACACGCGACGGCGTCCAGTTGGCCAGGAAAGGAATGCGGAACAGGGTGCGCACGCCGAGGGCGTCGACGTGCTTGCCGAGGACCGCCAGGCAGGCAGGCAGCAGGGTGATCGACAAGATCGCGGCCAGCGTGACCGAGATGATCACCGCGTAGGTCAGCGACTTCACGAAGCCCTGCGGCAACAAAAAGAGGCTGGAGGCGGACACGGCGATCAGGACCGCCGAGAACACCACCGTGCGACCGGCCGTCATCACCGTGCGGCGGACCGCGGCCTCGGTGTCGTATCCCTCGGCGATCTCTTCACGGAACCGACTGACCACGAACAGCCCGTAGTCGATGGCGATACCGAAACCCATCATGGAAACCACTGGCTGGGCGAAGAAACTCAGCGGCCCGAACATCGTGATCAATCTCAGGATGCCCAGCGAGCCGGCGATGCTCAGTCCACCGACCATGACCGGCAGGGAGGCCGCGATCACACCGCCGAATACCAGGAAGAGCACCACCGCCACCAGCGGTAGCGCCAGCACTTCCATACGCTTCTGGTCAGTCGCAATGGTGCCTGTCAGTGCGTTGGCGATCGGCTCCAGGCCGGCGAGCTGGATGTTGCCGCCGTTGAGCTTCTGCAGATCCGGCTCGATGTCCTTGTAGTTGGTCAGAATCGTGTCGTCATCGTTGCCCTTGAGCGGGATGCTGACGAAGGTGTGTTTGCCGTCCTCGCTGGCCATTCCCTTGATGATGGGGTCGGTGCTGGTCGGCGCGGCCAGCCAGCCGGCCCAGCCGACGACCTGGTCCGGATGGTCTTTTTTGAAGGCGTTGAGTTCGTCGACGATCTTTTTCTGCCACGCCGGGTCGTTGACCGACTTAGGGGCGGTGAAGGTCGCCACGATGTGGCTGGTTCGGTCGCGCCCGTAGGTGTTGTCGCCAAGTACCGATGCCTTGACCGATTGGCTGCCGTCGTCGTAAAACCCGCTCTGCGTCACGTGCTTGCCGAGGCTTATCCCGAAGATGCCGCCGAGCAGGCTCAGCGCCACCATCACGCCGATCACGATGAACCGGTAGCGATAAACAGTTCGACCCCACCAGGCGAACACGTAAGCTCCTTACTGGATCTGCGGCGACCCGCGCATTAGTTTTGAGTTGTCAGACACGCGAGGTCAGCAACGAGGACAGCGGCCGGAACGGTTGCAGCCACGCCCCCTTCTCAGGCAGCGAATCGAGGCCGATCCGCGGCAGTGGCTCCCGGAACACTCCGGTGATGTCCTCCAGGTCGACAAACTCCAAGGTATCCGACGCTAGCGCCCAACTGGCATGTTCGCGAAATCCAAGCACCTGGACGGGTATCCCGCTACGCGAGATTTCCTCGAGCGGCAGCCGGAATGCCTGCCCATCGGCGGACGCCACCATCAACGCCGCCAAACCCTCCTGCGAACGCTGCGCGATGTGCGCGAGCATGTCGCTGTCGACGTCACTGTCCTCATCGAGCTTGGGCTTGGCGAAGACCGCGAATCCGACGTTGCGCAGCGCATCGACCCAGGGCCGCACCACATCAGCGCTGCCCCCGGCAATATTGGTGAACACGGTGGCCTCGGGTTCGGTCGACACGTCGCTCCGGTTGACCGCCACTTCGGCGGCGCGGGCAAGCAACCAGCGGCCGAGCGCGTCGAAGCGGGGCCGTTCCGTCGCGGTGGGCCGCCGGCCCAGGATGGAGCCCAGCCCCATGTCCAGGTTTGGCGCATCCCAGACCAGAAGTACGCGACGAGCCGCCGGCGCCGCGTCGGCAGCGGGGTCGCCGGGCAACCCCACCGGGGCGCTGGTTTTTTCTTCAGTGAGGCTCATAGTCAGCGTCTTTCCCAGAGAAATTCGGTGACCGCGCTGCCGGCAACGTGCGCCTTGCCCTCGTATTTCGTGACCGGACGCACGACGGAGATCGCCGTGTCGGCGTGGGCATCCAGCCTGGTCAGCCTGGGTTCGGCGTCGCCCACCTCGGCGATCTGCTCGGCGTAGCCGGGATGGTCGGTGGCGGCGTGCAGTACCCCGCCCGGCCGCAACCGGTCCGCGATCGTGGCCACCGTCTCTGGCTGCAGCAGCCGGCGCTTGTGGTGACGGGCCTTGGGCCACGGGTCGGGGAAGAACACCCGGACCCCGCTCAGCGAGCCGGGGGCGATCAGTTGGTCCAGCACGTCGACCGCATCCCCGCGGATCAGCCGGATGTTGGTGACGCGTTCGCGGTCGATGCCGGAGAGCAATTGGGCCAGCCCGCGCCGGTAGACCTCGACGGCGATCACGTCGACGTCCGGTTCGGATTTCGCCATGGCCAATGTGGAAGTGCCTGTGCCACAGCCAATTTCAAGAACAAGTGGTGCATCGCGGCCGAACCAGGCGTGGGTGTCCAGCGGTTCGGCCGGGGCTTGAGGGTCGTGTCCAGACGTGGCGACGTAGCCGAGCTCGGGCCACAGCCGCTCCCAGGTCCGCTGCTGGGCGGCCGACAACTGCGAGCGCCGCGAGCGGAAACTGGTCGTCCGGCGATAGCCGCCAACGCCACGTTCCGCACGCAGGTCGGAAGTGGGCGTCGGCGGTGTGGCCGCGTCCACCCAGGGTTGCGCGCGCATCCGTTCATCGTTACCCATGAACCCATCATGTTGCCGCCCGCGGGGCAGATTGATACCCAACAGTTGCCTTTAGCTGGTATCTGGTGACTCGCTTCGCGGCCGTGCAAATGTCACCATTCGTCGACAAACCGGTGGTGGTGCGCCGCGATCGGCGTTTACTCGGCCACAATGAGGCGTTGGCAGCAACTAAGAGGCGGATAGGGGCATCCGATTTTCGTCGACGAGCTGGACCGATTTGCGGACGTGGTTTCCAACCCGCGCTGCGCCGCGATCGCCAGGCGGCTCGCCACCCCAGTACGGGTGGCGGTATCGGGACGCCGCGGTGTCGGCCGTTCCACGGTCGCGCATGCTCTGGCCCAGGCCGGGACCCTGCGCGGCACGATTACGCTGACCACCTCTGCGGCCGCCGACGTTGACCTCTATGTTCTCGCCGACGCGGTCAAACCCGAGGATCGCGGTGCGATCGAGGCGGCCAGGCGGCCGCTGCTCGCGGTGCTGAACAAGGCGGACCTGATCGCGACCACCGAATCCGGCTGCCATCCGCACGGGCCGACCACCGCGGCCAGGGCCCGATGCGTGCGACTGTCTGACCATGCCGGCACATCGATAGAACCCGTGGTGGGCATCCTCGCGGTCGACGGCCTGGACGAGGCGCAATGGTCGGCGCTGCGGGCGCTGGCCGGCGGACATCCCGTCGAAGCGGAGTCGCGCCGCCGGCTGATGGACACCCTCGACGCGTTCGGTGTTGCGCAGGCGACCGCCGCGATCCGGCGTGGGGCCACCCGTGCCGACGTCGTAGCCCTGCTCCGGAGCCTGAGCTGTATCGACGAGATCGCCGACAAGATCGAGGCGCTCGGCGCACCCGTGCGATACCAGCGGCTGCTGGATGCCGTCGCCGACCTGGAGGCGCTGGCCGTCTCCGACCGGCGAATCCGCGAGTTCCTGTCCCGCGACGACACGGTGGTCGCCCGGATGATGGCCGCGGTGGACGTCGTCGAGGCGGTCGGTTTGGACGTCGAGCGAGGCGACACGGCCGCGGCGCATCTGCGCCGCGCGGTGCACTGGCAGCGCTACCGCCGTGGGCCCGTCGCGGCTACCCACCGCGCCTGCGGCGCGGACATCGTCAGGGGTTCGCTGCGGCTGTGGGCGAAGGTCGGAGGGGCGGTGTGACCAAGAAGCCAGATAATGACGCGGTTGCCGAGGTGGACGCGATCGTGGCGGCGATCGGCCCGCAACTCGACGCACCGAACATCGAGCGCGTCGACGCGGTAATGGTCGCCGGGCCATGGCTGGCCGGGGTGACCAGCGTGGTCGCCGCGCTCAGCGAGCGGTTGCCCAAGCGGAAGTTCGTCGAGTCAGCGGGCCTGGAAGCCGGCGAAGCGCCGGCGGTGGTGGTGTTCGTCGTTTCGGCGGCCGCCACGTTGACCGAATCCGACTGCGCGCTGCTCGACGCGTCGGCGGCCGAAACCGACGCGGTGATCGGCGTGGTCTCGAAGATCGACGTGCACGGCAACTGGGAAGAAGTCCTGGCCGCCGACCGCGAGGTGCTGGCGTCGCACGCGACGCGTTACCGGGACGTGCCCTGGATCGGTGTCGCCGCGGCGCCCGAATCCGGTGAACCCCGGGTCGACGACCTCGTCGCCGCGGTATCCGACAAGCTCGGCGACAAAGACCTTCCGCGGCGAAACAGGTTGCGGGCGTGGAACTCCCGATTGCAGACCATTGCCGGCCGATACGATCGAGACGCCGATGGCGTGGGCCGGCGGGCGCGAGTCGAAGTGCTGCGCGACCAGCGCAGCGCGATCCTGCGGCAGCGACGACTGTCCAAGTCCGAGCGCACGATCGCTTTGCGTAGCCAGACCCAGCAGGCTCGGGTTCAGCTGTCGTACTTCGCCCGCAACCGCTGCGCGTCGGTCCGCTCGGAGCTGCAGGAGGACGCCGCGAGCCTGACCAAGGCCAAGCTGCCGGAGTTCGAGTCCTACGCGGGTGCGCGCCTCAATGAGGTGATCACCGAGGTGGACGATGGCACGACGACACATTTGGCCGACGTCGCGCAGGGGCTGGACCTGACCGTTGACCTGCCGGCACCGTCGACGCTCCCGACGATCGAGGTTCCGGCGCCGCAGCTGAAGTCGCGGAAGCTCGAGACCCGGCTGATGATGCTGGTGGGTGCGGGCTTCGGGTTGGGGGTGGCGCTGACGTTGAGCCGGCTGCTGGCCGATCTGACGCCCGGGTTGACGGTGGCCGGTGCCGTCGCGTGCGCGGCGGTCGGACTGGCGCTGACGGTCTGGGTGGTCGGCACCCGCGGGCTGCTGCGCGACCGCGCGCTGCTCGACCGCTGGGTCGGCGAGGCGACCGCGCAACTGCAGTCCGCGGTCGAGCAACTGGTGGCGACCCGGGTACTGGCGGCGGAGTCGACGTTGACCGCCGCATTGGCCGAGCAGGACGAGGGCGAGAGCGCACGGGTCGCCGAGCAGGTCAGCGTTATCGATACCGAGCTACGCGAACACTCCGTCGTCGGGGCGCGCGCCGCCGCGCTGCGCGGGCGCGAGATGCCGACCCTGCAGGCCGCGCTCGACGCGGTGCGGGCGGAACTCGGCGAAGCCACCGGGCCAGACGAGGTCGCCGATACCCCTTCCGACGACGCGGGCGCACCGTCCGAGACTTCGGTGCCTTCCGGCGACGGCGACGGCGACGGCGAAATTGACGAAAGTTCGCCGACAAATACCGCCGATAACGTGTTCTGAATCGTTCCTGTGAGTTAACCGATACGGCCTCGACTTTTTCTGGGTATACACCTCGCGATAACCTGTGTAGAGGCCGCCGCAAACTAGCCGCGCAACACGCACAAAGCGACTGCAGGAGATTTTGATGACTTCAGCGACCGTTCCTGGTCTGGACACTGCCCCGACGAACCACAAGGGGCTGCTGTCCTGGGTGGAGGAGGTCGCCGAGCTGACCCAGCCGGACCGGGTGGTATTCGCGGACGGCTCCGACGAAGAGTGGCAGCGGCTCGCCGACCAGCTGGTCGAGGCCGGCACCTTCACCAAGCTCAACGAGAAGAAGCACAAGAACTCCTACCTGGCGCTGTCGGACCCGTCCGACGTGGCGCGGGTCGAGTCGCGGACCTTCATCTGCTCGGAGCGCGAGGTCGACGCAGGCCCGACCAACAACTGGAAGCCGCCGGCCGAGATGCGGGCCACCATGACCGAGCTGTACCGCGGCTGCATGCGCGGTCGCACCATGTGGGTCGTCCCGTTCTGCATGGGGCCGCTCGGTGCCGACGACCCCAAACTCGGCGTGGAGATCACCGACTCCGAATACGTCGTCGCCTCGATGAAGGTGATGACCCGAATGGGCAAGGCCGCATTGGAAAAGCTTGGCGATGACGGCTTTTTCGTGAAGGCTTTGCACTCGATCGGTGCTCCGCTGGAGCCCGGGCAAACAGACGTGCCGTGGCCGTGCAATGACACCAAATACATCACGCACTTTCCGGAGACCCGGGAAATCTGGAGCTTCGGGTCCGGCTACGGCGGAAACGCGTTGCTGGGCAAGAAATGCTATTCGCTGCGGATCGCGTCGGCGATGGCCCACGACGAGGGCTGGCTCGCCGAGCACATGCTGATCCTCAAGCTCATCTCGCCGGAGAACAAGGCGTACTACTTCGCCGCGGCGTTCCCGTCGGCCTGCGGCAAGACGAACCTCGCCATGCTGCAGCCGACCATCCCGGGTTGGCGCGCCGAGACGCTCGGTGACGACATCGCCTGGATGCGGTTCGGCAAGGACGGCCGGCTGTACGCGGTCAACCCCGAATTCGGTTTCTTCGGGGTGGCACCGGGCACCAACTGGAAGTCCAACCCGAACGCGATGCGCACCATCGAGGGCGGCAACACGGTGTTCACCAACGTCGCGCTGACCGATGACGGTGACGTGTGGTGGGAAGGCCTGGAGGGCGAGCCGGATCACCTGATCGACTGGAAGGGCAACGACTGGCTCCTCCGCGAGACGGAAACCAAAGCCGCGCACCCGAATTCGCGTTACTGCACCCCGATGTCGCAGTGCCCGATCCTGGCGCCGGAGTGGGACGACCCGCAGGGCGTGCCGATCTCGGGCATTCTGTTCGGTGCGCGCCGCAAGACCACGGTGCCGCTGGTGACCGAGGCCCGCGACTGGCAGCACGGCGTGTTCATGGGAGCCACCATGGGCAGCGAGCAGACCGCCGCGGCCGAAGGCAAGGTCGGCGACGTGCGCCGCGACCCGATGGCCATGCTGCCGTTCCTCGGCTACAACGTGGGCGACTACTTCCAGCACTGGATCGACCTGGGCAAGAACTCTGACGAGTCCAAGCTGCCGAAGGTGTTCTTCGTCAACTGGTTCCGGCGCGGCGAAGGCGGCAAGTTCCTCTGGCCGGGCTTCGGTGAGAACAGCCGTGTGCTCAAGTGGATCGTCGACCGCATCGAGCACCAGGCGGGCGGCCAGGAGACGCCGATCGGCGTCGTTCCCACCGCCGACGACCTCGACCTTGACGGGCTCGACGTCGACGCCTCCGACGTCGACCGCGCGCTGGCGGTCAATGCCGCCGAGTGGCGCCAAGAGCTGCCGCTGATCGAAGAGTGGTTCGAGTTCGTCGGCGACAAGCTGCCGACCGGCGTCAGGGACGAGTTCGAGGCGCTCAAGCAGCGTCTGGCCGAGTCCGAATAAGCACCCCGCGGCTACCGCAGGGTAGCCACATCCTAAAGATCGGCTAGCCGAACTCTTGGATGCGACCATGCTGACCAGCAAATTTGAGGTGGGTGGGGCATCCATTCAGTAGCCTGGCTATGTTGCTGGATGGGTGCCTGGCGGGTACCTTAACGACGTGACAACCACCGCGCCCGCTGTAACGGAGTCCGGTGCCCGCTCGCGGACCTTGATCCGCTCACTTGCAATCGTCAGCGTCGTCATCTGCCCCGCTCTGGTACTGCGGATCCTCGGTGTTGAACCAGAGCCCGTGCTCGGTCTGCTCGTTTACGGCGGCGCGGTCGTCGGCGCCAGCTTTGTGTTGGCGTGGGCCGCGGAAGCCGCCCAGATCGACGTGTCGGGCAGCCTCGCCGTCGCCGTGCTGGCCGTGATCGCCGTCCTTCCCGAGTACGCCGTCGATCTGTACTACGCCTATACCGCCGGCCACGTGCCCGCCTACACGCAGTACGCGGCGGCGAACATGACCGGCTCGAATCGGCTGCTGATGGGTCTCGGATGGCCGGTTGTCGTTCTGGTCAGCGTCCTGGTGGCGCGCCGGGCCACCGGCCGCAAAGTCGGCGGACTGGACCTCGACGCCAGCAACCGGGTGGAGATCGGCTTCCTGATGGTCGCCGGAGTGGTCGCCTTCGTCATCCCGGTGACGGGTCGCATCCACATCGCCTTCGGTGTGGCGCTACTGGCCTGGTTCGGCTTCTACCTCTACAAGCTGAGCCGCGGCGAGGTCGAGGAGCCCGAACTGGTCGGCACCGCGGCCGCGCTGGGCGCACTTCCCGACCGGGCGCGTCGGATCGCGGTAGCCGCACTGTTCATCTTCGCGGCCGCGGTGATCGTGACGTGCGCAAAACCCTTTGCCGACAACCTGATCGGGGCGGGCACCAAACTGGGTATCGACCGCTTCCTGCTGGTGCAGTGGCTGGCCCCGTTGGCGTCGGAGGCGCCGGAGTTCATCATCGCGACCATCTTCGCCGCCCGCGGCAAGGGTGGCGCCGCGATTTCGACGCTGGTCTCGGCGAAGGTCAACCAGTGGACGCTGCTGATCGGGTCGTTGCCGGTGGCATTCATGCTCGGCGGCGGTGGCGCCGAGATGCACCTGGACGGCCGCCAGATCGAGGAGATCGTGCTCACCGCCGCGCAGACGTTGATGGGTGTCACGCTGTTGCTCGGTCTGCGATTCCAGCGTTGGGCCGCGTGGCTGCTGCTCGGATTGTTCGTCGTGCAGTTCCCGCTCACCTCGACCGAAGGGCGCTTCGCCATCAGCGCTGTGTACGCGGCGGTGGCGCTGGTCGCGCTGGTGAACAATCGCCACCAGCTGATGCCGACGCTGGCCGCGCCGTTCGCCGGTAAGGCCAAGCGTCACGGCGGTCATCCGCACCACCAGCCCGAACCGGTGCTCGAGAGCTAGCTAGCAGCAGCGGATCGCGCCCTCTTGACAGCTGTCAAGTTTCGCGGCGGTACAGTCTGGCCATGCAGATTCGCCAGCACACCTCCGGTCAGGGCGCGAAAGACAAACCCGCGATCATTCTTCACCCGTCCGGCACGGTGATCACCTTCGACGAGTTGGAAGCCCGTGCCAATCGGCTGGCGCATCACTTCCGTCAGGCCGGTCTGGTCGAAGGCGACGCGGTCGCGATTTTGATGGAGAACAACGAGCACATTCATGCCGTCATGTGGGCGGCCCGCCGGGCCGGGCTGTACTACGTGCCGATCAATACGCACCTGACCGCGCCGGAGGCGGCGTACATCATCGACAACAGCGCCGCCAAGGCGATCATCGGTTCCGCCGCGCTGCGCAAGACCTGCGAGAACCTGGCCGAGCAACTGCCCGATGGGTTGCCCGCGCTGCTGATGATCGCAGACGATGACCTTGACGGCTGGCAGCGCTACCCGGAATGCGTTGCAGATCAACCGGATACACCCATCGGCGACGAGGTCGAAGGCGATCTGCTGCAGTACTCCTCGGGAACCACCGGCCGACCGAAGGGCATCAAGCGGGAGCTGCCGCACGTCTCGCCCGCCGAGGCGCCGGGCATGATGTCGGCCCTGGTCGGGTTTTGGATGCATCCGGATGCGGTCTATCTCAGCCCCGCGCCGCTGTATCACACCGCGCCGTCGGTGTGGTCGATGACCGTGCAGGCCGGCGGCATCACGACGGTTGTCTTGGAGAAGTTCGATCCCGAAGGCTGCCTGGACGCCATCCAGCGTCACCGGGTCACGCACGGACAGTTCGTGCCGGTCATGTTCACTCGCATGCTGAAACTACCTGAGGCAACCCGCAATTCATTCGACCTATCCAGCCTGGAACGGGTGATGCACGCCGCTGCTCCCTGCCCGGTGGAGATCAAGAAGCAGATGATCGACTGGTGGGGGCCGATTGTCGACGAGTACTACGCGTCCTCAGAAGCCATCGGGTCGACATTGATCAGCGCCGACGAGTGGCTGGCGCACCCCGGCTCGGTCGGCAAGCCGATGATGTGCCAGCTCCACATTCTCGACGAAGACGGCAACGAGTTGCCACCCGGCCAACCCGGCGAAATCTATTTCGAGGGAGGCTTTTCCTTCGAATACCTCAACGACACGGCGAAGACCGCGGCCTCCCGCGACAAGCACGGCTGGGCGACGGTCGGCGACGTCGGCTATGTCGACGAGGACGGCTATCTGTTCCTGACCGACCGCCGCCACCACATGATCATCTCCGGTGGCGTGAACATCTATCCCCAGGAAGCCGAAAACCTGCTCGTCACCCATCCAAAGGTGCTGGACGCAGCGGTGTTTGGCATTCCGGACGACGAAATGGGCCAAAGCGTCAAGGCCGCGGTGCAAACCGTTGATCCGGCGGATGCGTCCGACGAGTTCGCCGATGAACTGATCACGTGGCTGCGAGATCGGTTGGCGCACTACAAATGTCCGAGGTCGATCTCGTTCGAGGCGCAGCTGCCGCGTACCGACACCGGAAAAATGTTCAAACACGAGCTGGTCAAGAAGTATTCGGTGTGACGCTGCGCGTCGTCGATGTCTCGGAGCCTGAATCCGCGCTCGACTCTGGATTACTCGGAGTTCCGGTGGTGGCCGTCGGGTCGTTAGCCGGCGCATCTGAATTCTGGCTTCAGCGGGCGACATTCACGCTTACCGAGGATGACGCCGACGACCCCCGAGCGATCGCCGTCGCATCGATCGACGCGGCGCTGCGGGACCTGACCGCGCGGGCCGACCGCTGGCCGATCGCCGCGGCGACCTGTGACGACGTGCTGCGTTCGGTGGATCCGGCCGCCCCGGCCCTATCCGGCGTGGTGACCGAGTCGCTGGCCTACTCCACGCTGCAAGCCGGCCCGGAGTTCGCCCGCTGGTTGGCCGACCGCGGTCCGGCGGTCATGCCCGACATCGCTGACCCGGTGCAGGCCCACCGCGACGGCGACACGCTACGGATTGCGTTCAATCGCCCGCAGCGGCACAACGCCTTCTCCACCGACGCCCGCGCCGCGCTGCTGGAGGCGTTGGCTGTGGCGCAACTCGATTCGTCGGTCGCCGAGGTCGTGCTGACCGGCAATGGACCGTCGTTCTGTAGCGGAGGCGACCTGGACGAATTCGGCACATTCGCCGATCCGGCCAGCGCCCATCTGGCCCGCACCCGCTACAGCCCGGCGCTGGCGCTCGACGCGGTGACTAGCCGGCTCGGGGCGGCGTGCCGCGCCCAGGTGCACGGCCAGGTGCTGGGCAGCGGACTGGAGATGGCCGCATTCTGCGGTCGGGTTGACTCCGCGCCCGATACAGTGTTCGGGCTGCCCGAGCTGAGCCTCGGCCTGATTCCCGGCGCCGGTGGCACGGTGAGCGTCACCCGGCGGATAGGACGTTGGCGCACAGCCTATTTGGTATTGAGCGGCGCTACCCTGGACGCCGACACCGCGCTGGCCTGGGGTCTGGTCGACGCTTTGCGATCAGAAGCCTTTTGAGGCAAGCCAATTGAGGGAGACGGTGGCCACGTCCTTCCAGCCGTGGTCGAGGGTCAACGAGTGGCCGCGTCCTTCGAATTCGTGAAAGTCGGTCTCTGACGGGCCGTGCGCGTATTTGCCGAATGCTTGCTTCGTCGGCTGCAGCGGTACCGTGTGGTCGTTGGAACCCGCGGTGATCAGCAGCGGACCGCGCTGGGCCTGGGTATCGACCTTGGCCGGCGAGTTCCGGGTGAACAACGCCGTGGCGCTCTGAAACAGGGGCCGGCCCGGGCCCGGAATGGCCCATCGCTCGTGCAGTTGGTTGGACTCCTCTTCGGACAGGGTGTTACCGAAGCCGTAATGGAACTGCTTGGCCGTCAGCGATACGGTGCGCTTCCGGTTGGCCGGGTTGCCAAGCACCGGAAAACTCGCCTTCAACTGACTGAACGGCAGCGAGGTGACCCCCTTGATCGGCGCGGGGTCGATGGCCACCGCGGCCGCCACGTGGTTGGCCGCCAGCAACCGCTGGGCAATCAGGCCTCCGAAGGAATGTCCGACCGCCACCGGCTGGGTCTGTGAATTGTTCCTGTTGATCACTTTCACGTAGTGATCGACGATTTCGTCGATGCCGACGTTGTCGAGGGCCTCCGGGTTGGCTCGGGTGCTGGCGACGTCATCGCCGTCCCCGGGCCAGCCCGGCGCCAGGGTGTCGTAGCTCTGGTCGGTGAACAGCTCTTGCCAGGGCTGCCATGAGCTGGCGTGTATCCACAGTCCATGGATGAACAGGACGGAGTTGGGTTTGGTGGCCATCGCGTCTTCTCTCTTTCGCTGGTCGTCATCGCCCCCCGTCGATCTGCCAGCGGACACTAGCCTCGGAGCGAGACGGCGACAACCGAGCGTGCTGTGCAGCGGCGGCCATCGATTGCCGAGTCGCACAATGGTCGACCTTCCTCCGAAAGGAGTAGCAAATGGCTCAGATGACTGCACTGCGAGCGCATCGTCGCGGCGGACCGGAGGTGCTCGTGGCCGAATCCGCGCCGATACCGGTACCGGCCGCTGGCGAAGTCTTGGTCGCCGTGCACGCCGCGGCGATCACGTTCGACGAGCTGACGTGGGACGAGACCTGGACCCGAAACGGCGTCAGCCGGACGCCTATCATCCCCTCACACGAAATTTCCGGTGTTGTCGGCGAGATCGCCTCCGGCGTAACCGACTTCGAGCCAGGGGACCACGTGTATGGGCTGATCCGATTCGACCGTGACGGGGGTGCCGCCGACTACGTCACCGTGCCGGCCGATGACTTGGCGGCAAAGCCGTCGACCGTGTCGCACACCGTCGCCGCGGCGCTACCGCTTGCCGGACTGACGGCGCTGCAGGCCTTGGTCGATCACGCCCACGTGCAGCGCGGAGAGCGCGTGTTGGTGACTGGCGGAGCAGGCGGAGTCGGTGCGCTGGCCGTGCAGCTGGCCGCGCAATTCGGTGCTGACGTCACCGCCACGCTTCGCAGCGACGCGGTCGAATTGGCCAGAAATCTCGGTGCGCGGAATGTGATCGACGTCCGCACCCAGGCATTCGACGACGGCGGAGCGGGCTACGACGTGGTGATCGACACCGTCGGCGGCGACACGCTGGACCGTTCGTTCGCGGTGCTTCGCCGCAGCGGACGGCTGGTCACCTTGTCCGAACCTCCGGCGGCCGACAAGGCCGACGAATATGGGGTCAGCGCAGTATTTTTCATCGTGACACCGAATCGAGAGCAGCTGGGGGAACTTGCTGCTCTCGTCGACGGTAATCAACTGCACGTCGAAATCGCCGCGACCTTCCCGCTGGCGCAGGGACGCGAGGCGTTCGAAAGCGGCCAGCGTGCAGTCCGGCGGCCCGGCAAGACCGTAATCGTGGTGCGAGAGTGACTTCCGCGAACCTCGCGTCAGAGCCCGCCCCGGGACACCAGTTGTGCCGCGATCACATTGCGCTGGATCTCGTTGGTGCCCTCGCCGACGATCATCAGCGGGGCGTCGCGAAAGTACCGCTCGACGTCGTATTCGGTGGAATACCCATAGCCGCCGTGGATCCGCACGGCGTTCAGCGCGATCTCCATTGCCACCTCGGAGGCGAACAGCTTGGCCATCCCGGCTTCCATGTCGCAGCGCTCCCCGCTGTCGTAGCGCTCGGCGGCGTAACGGGTCAGCTGGCGGGCGGCGGTCAGTTTGGTCGCCATGTCGGCCAGATAGTTGCCGACCGACTGGTGCTTCCAGATCGGCTGTCCGAAGCTCTCGCGCTGCTGCGCGTAGGCCAGCGCGTCATCCAGGGCCGCCGTCGCCACCCCCAACGCGCGCGACGCGACCTGAATGCGGCCCGTTTCGAGGCCTTTCATCATCTGCGAAAAGCCTTGGCCCGCATCCCCACCCAGGATCGCCGAGTGCGCTACCCGATAGCCGTCGAACGACAGCTCGCAGGTTTCCACGCCCTTGTAGCCCAACTTGGGTAGGTCGCGCGACACCGTCAGGCCCGGCCCGTGCTCAACGAGCAGCACCGAGATACCGGTGTGACGCGGCTGCGCGGCCGGGTCGGTCTTGCAGAGCAAAGCGATCAGCCCGGACCGGCGGGCATTCGAGATCCACGTCTTCGACCCGTTGACGACGAGCTCCTCCCCGTCGGACAGCGCGGTGGTCGTCATGTTCTGCAGATCGCTGCCGCCGCCGGGTTCGGTGAGTGCCATCGTCGCGCGCAGTTCACCGGTCGACATCGGCGGCAGGTAGCGCTGCTTCTGCTCGTCGGTGCCGAACAGCGTCAGCAACTTGGCCACCACCGTGTGGCCACCCATCGCGCCGGCCAGGCTCATCCAGCCACGCGCCAGCTCCTGGGTGACCAGCACGTAGCACGGCATCGACACCGGGGCGCCGCCGTACTCCTCGGGCACGGCCAGGCCGTAGATGCCGATGCGCTTCATCTGCTCGATCCACGCTTCGGGATACTCGTTGGCATGCTCGACTTCGCGCACCGTCGGCCTGACCTCTTTGTCAACGAACTCGCGCACCGTCGCGACCAGCATCGCCTCGTCGTCGTTCAGTCCCGTACCCATCCGGCAATGTTGGCATGCGGTGGAGCGGGGCAGCCATGACAGTCGGCCCGTACTTCGACCAGGTGCACACCGGCCAGGTCTTCACCGGTGCGCCGTCGATGACGCTGACCCCGGGGCTGGCCGCCGTTCACCAGAGCATCCTCGGTGACCGGTTGCGGCTGCCGCTGGACGCCGAGCTGTCCGCCGCGGTCACCGGGCTGCCGGCGCCGCTGGCCCATCCGGGCTTGGTCTGCGACGTCGCGATCGGACAGTCGACGCTGGCCACCCAGCACGTCAAGGCCAACCTGTTCTACCGCGGGCTGACGTTTTTTCGCTTTCCGGCGATCGGTGACACATTGTTCACCCGCACCGAGGTTGTCGGGCTGAAGAAGAATTCCGCCAAGGCGGGCCGGACACCCACCGGCCTGATGGCCCTGCGGATCACCACCATCGACCAGGCAGATCGGCTCATCCTCGACTTCTATCGGTGCGCGATGCTGCCGTTGAGCGCGGGCGCCGGCCCGGACTCCGCCGAGCATGACGACGACCTGTCGAAGATCGGTGCCGATCTGGCTGCGCCGCCGTCGGCGGCCGCCGATTGGAAGGGCGAGGTCTTTCGGGAGCGTGTCACCGGACCGCACTTCGACGCCGGCCTGGCCGGATCGGTGTTGCACAGTAGCGCCGACGTAGTCAGCAGTGCGCCGGAACTGGCCCGCCTAACCCTGAATATCGCCGGCGTGCATCATGATTCGCGCCTTGGTGGCCGTCGCCTGGTCTACGGCGGTCACACCATCGGGCTGGCGCTGGCGCAGGCCAGCAAGCTGTTGCCGAACCTGGCGACCGTACTCGGCTGGCAGTCCTGCGACCACACCGCGCCGGTGTACGAGGGCGACACCCTCTACAGCGAGCTGCACATCGAATCCGCCGAGCCGACCGGCGGCGGCGGCGTACTGGGATTGCGGTCGCTGGTCTACGCGTTCAGCGACCTGCAGGATGAGCCACGCCAAGTCCTGGACTGGCGTTTCACCGCATTGCAGTTCTGAGGATCGGGTCGTGAGCGCGACGTCGGAGTGGGCCACCGTACTGGTAGAAGCCCGCCGGGTCGCCGCCGATATCGCCGGACTTCTCGGCGTCGAGGTCGACGCCGCAACCATTCTCACCGGGCGGGCGGCGATCATGAACCTGGCGCAGCCCGGCCGAATCTCGGCGGGCGGCGCCACCCGACTGCTACGCACGGTCGACGGCTGGTGCGCGATCGCATTGCCGCGCGACGACGACGTCGCGGCGCTACCGGCGCTGCTGGAAGTCGACGCGATCACCGGCGATGCCTGGACGGCTTTGTCGCATTGGGCCGCAACGTGTTCGATCGAACACGTCGTAGAACGCGCCCAACTGCTCGACATCGCGGTCGCAGCGTTGGGGGAAGCGGCGGCGGAGCCACCGACCGTGCGACGCTGCGGCACCAGCACCGGATCGCGACGGCCCGAGGGGCGATTGGTGGCGGATTTGTCGTCATTGTGGGCCGGACCGCTGTGCGGTCAGCTGCTCGCTCGCGCGGGTGCCGTCGTCGTCAAGGTGGAAAGCCCCAGCCGACCCGACGGTACCCGCCGCGGCGAGCCGGCCTTCTTCAATTGGATGAATGCCGGAAAGCTCTCGTATTGCCTCGATTTCAACGCCGAAAGTGATGCGCTGCACCGCTTGATTGATGCTGCCGACATCGTGATCGAGGGCTCTCGCTCCGCGGCGCTGCGACGACGTGGATTGACCGCCGAAGATCCGGCCGGCCGCGCGGGTCGAATCTGGTTGCGTATCAGCGGTTATCGCGACCAGCCCGACCGGCCTGCATTCGGGGATGACGCCGCGGTCGCCGGCGGACTGGTCGGCGCAGGCGCCGACGGGCCGGTGTTCTGTGGCGACGCAATCGCGGACCCGCTCGCCGGACTGGAGGCGGCGCGTGCGGTGGGGGAGTCGCTGCGCCGTGGTGGCGGCGAGGTGGTCGAGGTGTCGATGGCCCAGGTAGCCGCCCGATACGCGGCCCTGCCGCAGTCGCCGGATTCCGGCGCGCCGGCCGAGTCGCCGACATTAGCGCCGGCTGTTGGGCCGGCGTCACCGCTGGGAGCCGACAACGCCGCGGTCGAGTCACTCGTAGCCGAGAGGCTTGGTGCGCCATGCTGATCCAGCACGCGGTGACGTTGGAGGGCGCGGCCGTCGACCTGCGGGTGGGCGCATCGATCGACGAGGTTGCCGACTCCTTGACGCCGCGGTCCGCCGAGGACGTGCTGGACGCTGCGGGTGGGACCGTGCTGCCCGGTCTGCACGACCACCATGTGCACCTGTTTTCCGCGGCGGCCGCGGCGATGTCGCTAAGGCTAGGCCCGCCGCAGGTCCGCGATCGCGACGGACTGGCCGCCGCGCTGGCGAGCGCCGAAGCCGGTGAAGACGGCTGGATCCGCGCGGTGGGCTACCACGACTCGGTCGCCGGACCGCTGGACCGCGGCGTGCTGGACGCAGTGGCTCCGGCGGTGCCACTGCGCGTCCAGCATCGCAGCGGTGTGCTGTGGATCCTCAACTCGGCGGGTCTGGAGCGTGTCGGTCTGGCCGAGCATCCGGACGGCCGGCTGCGCAGCGCTGACTCCTGGGCCGATGCGTTGGGCCGCAGCGAGAACAGCCTGGCCGACCTCAGCGAACGGCTCAGCCGTTACGGCGTTACCGGGATCACCGATGCCACACCGGATCTCGCCATCGCCGACATAGTCCGGTTGTCGGAGCTGCACCGGCGCGGTGAATTACGCCAGCGCGTGCATTGCCTGGCCCCTGGTAAGCGGATCCTGCATGATGACGACTTGGACCTCGAGCAGCTGGTCAGCTGGATCGCCGACCGCCATCGCGACAACCATCCGGTGGCCATCCACTGCGTCACCGCCGCTCAATTGCTGGTGACCATCGCTGCGCTGCGCGAAGCCGGCTCTGGGCCGGGCGATCGCATCGAGCACGCCGCTGTGGTTCCGGCGGATTGTCTCGCCGACCTGGCCGACCTCGGGGTGACCGTGGTGACACAACCGAATTTCGTTGCGGAGCGCGGTGATCAGTACCTCGATGAGATCCCTGCCACCGAGCACGGCCAGCTCTGGCGGGTGGCGTCGCTGCTCGACGCGGGTATACCGGTGGCATTGTCGACCGATATGCCCTTCGGCGACGGTGACCCGTGGGTGGCGATCCGCGCCGCGGTGCACCGTTGCACGCCGAGCGGAGCTGTGCTGGGTATCGATGAATGCATCTCTGCCCGAACAGCTTTGACGATGTTCTTGGGCCGACCCGATCAGCCCACCGAACTGCGAACTCTGGCACCCGGCCAGCCGGCGGACCTGTGCGTGCTGAGCGTGCCGCCCGAAACCGCGCTCGCCGAACTGGATGCCGGGATGGTGGCCGCAACCGTTGTCAGCGGGGAAATGGTTTACCCGGCGCGGTGAGTCACGAGATTTCGCCGACGAGATAGCGCTGCAACGTCGGTGCGACTGCGTCGACCAGAGTGTCGACATCCATCGACTGGATCGGCTCGACGCGCACCACATAACGCATGATGCCCACACCAACCACTTGCGAGGAACACAGCGCGGCGCGAAACGTGATCTGATCGGCACCGAACGCCTTGAGCAGTGGATCGAAGACCGGGCCGATGAACAGTCCCTGCGCGACATCGACCGTTTTGGCCAGCCCCGCCGTGGCCATCGCGCTGGCGGCGAACGGACCACCGCCGGTGGCATCCCACGTGGTGATCAGCATGTGCAGCGTTCGTCGGCCGGCTTGGTTGACCCCTCCCCGGATGACCCGATCGATGAAGTCCGGGGTCCGAAATGGGAGACGCAGCTTGCGTGCCACCGGGTCAAGAATCCCGCGAAACGGGATTTCGGGAGGGGCCACGCTGTCAGGATGGGCGTAGCGCAGGCAAAGTTCAAGCATCGGGCCGGGCGCGTCGCGGCGCGCCGAATCAGTGCGGCAGCTCGCGAAACGGTGTGTTGCGGTACGGCTCAGGCTCTTTCGGCAGGCCCAGCACGCGTTCGCCGACGATGTTGCGTTGAATCTGATCGGTGCCGCCGCCGATCGAGGTGAAATAAGCGTTCAACGTCCGGAACGTCACCGCATCACCGATGGGATTGTCCGGTCCGGTCAACATCGCTTCAGCGCCGACGATTTCGGTTTCGACGCGGGCCGTCTCGTGCAGGATCCGGGACATCGCGATCTTGCCGAGCGCCATCAGCGTGGCCGCCTCGACCCGATCGACCGCGGCCTTCGACCGTTGAGTGTTCCAGCGGTTCACCGTAGCCAACGCGTCGACGCGGGCGATCTGCTGACGAATATAGGGATCATCCAGCCGGCCGGCCTCCCGGGCCAATTCGACGAGCAGATGGGCCTTCTCGGCTTGCGGTCGCTTGGCGTCCTTGGCGGTGCGTGCTATGTCCGCCATGAACCGTCGCTCGTAGCCGAGCGCAGTCTGTAGCACCGACCACCCGGCGTTCAACTCGCCGACCAGGTTCTCGGCGGGAAGGCGAGCGTCTTCGATGAAGACCTCGTTGAACTCTGATTCGCCGGTGATCTGGTGGATCGGCCGAACCTCGACGCCGGGCTGATGCATCGGCAGCATAAAGAAGCTGATGCCCTGGTGTTTCGGCACATCCCAGTCGGTCCTGGCCACCAACATGCCGTAGTCGGCGGTTTTTGCGAACGACGTCCACACCTTCTGCCCGTTGATCACCCACTCGTCACCATCGCGCTCGGCCCGGGTGCGCAGGCCGGCCAGATCCGACCCAGCGCCGGGCTCGCTGTAGAGCAGGCACCATTTGCTCTCGCCGCGGATCGACGGCGGAATGAGCCGTCGCTTTTGCTCGTCGGTTCCCACGTCGTGCAGTGTGCAGGCGAACAGATTCCCCCGGTCGTGACCGCAGCCATGCGCGCCGACCGCAGCGAATTCCGCTGCGACGAGCCGGGATTGGGCATCCGAAACACCGCGGCCGTAGCACTCTGGCTCCCAACTGGGGACCGCCCATCCGGCATCGACGACGATGTGGGCCCAGCTGGCGCGATCGATGTCAGGATTCCAGTTGGCCGACAACCAATTCCGGACCTCGTCGCGCAGTTCGTCGTCAGTCATCGCTCATGCTCCGATCTGCTGCAGGTAGCGCTCGCGATGCCACGACGGGCTGCCCAGTAGCTGCGCGTCGCTTCGGGCTCGGCGCAGATACAAGTGCGCCGGATGCTCCCAGGTGAATCCGATGCCGCCGTGTACCTGGATGCTGGTCGCTGCGACGAAAACGAAGGCATCCGAGCAATACGCTTGTGCCAAAGCAAGATCAGCGATTCGTGAGGGTGCATGCTCGGCGAATGAGCCGGCGGCGAAGCGTGCCGCCGACACCGCGGATTCGGCCTCCAGCAGCATGTCGGCGCACATGTGCTTGACGGCCTGGAAGCTGCCGATCGCACGACCGAACTGGAAGCGGGTCTTGGCGTACTCGGTGGCCATTTCGACTGCGCGCCGTGCCCCGCCGGCCTGCTCGCTGACCAATGCCAGCGCGCCGCCATCCAGCGCAGCATTGAACAGCTCGACGCCTGCACCCAGCCGGCCGATCAAACGCGCCGGAGTATCGACGAATTGCAGACGGCATTGCTTGCGGGTCGGGTCGACCGTGGTCAGCGGTGTCACAGCCAGTCCAGGAGCACCGGCGTCGACGGCGAACACGGCTGGGCCCGCATCGGTTGCGGCCAGCACGTACAACAGTTCTGCCGACTGCGCGTCGAGCACGAAATGCTTGTAGCCGGTGACGTGCCAGGTGTCGCCGATTTGACCTGCGGACGTGGCTATCGTCGCCGGCAACCGGGCGGAGCCGTCTTCGGCGAAGGCGACGGTCGCGATCAGTTCACCGGCCGCGATCCGGGGCAATACCGCGCCGCACTCGGCTGCGTCGCCGGTCGCGGCCAGCAAGCTGGGCACCAGCACCGCTGTCGACAGGAACGGACCGACCAGCAGCGTTCGGCCCATCTCTTCCATCGCGATGCCCATTTCCACCGGGCCCGCACCTGCGCCGCCATGCTCCTCGTCGACCAGCAGTCCGGTCAGACCCATGGCCGCCAACTCGTGCCACACACTGGGGTCCAGGCCCGTGTCGGTCGCCATCTGCGTCCGCACCTGGGCCTCGCTGGAGTGACGCGCCATGAGGTCGGCGACCGCGCTGCGTAGCGCCCGCTGTTCGTCGCTCACCAGGAATGGTGCGGCGGTAGGCATCAACGTGTAGCGGCCAGTGCGGATCGCAGGGCCGCGCACTGGCTGGCGAAAAATGACTGTGACACAGAGGCTTTCGGCACTATCGCGTCGAAGCCGTGAAACGCTCCGGGGACCACCTCGACTTGGCACGGGACGCCGGCAGCGGTGAGCCGCTCGGCGTAGGCAAGATCCTCGTCGTGGAACAGGTCATTGGTGCCGACGCCGATCCACGCCGGGGGCAGTCCGCTCAGATCCTCGTGGCGTGCCGGAACCGCGACGTTCGGGTCGGCGTTGCCGAGATAGGCCGCCCAGCCGAAGCGGTTGCTCTTCGGGCTCCACATCCGGTACTTCGGGTCTTCCGGTCCGGAGCCACTTCGGTCGTCGAGCATCGGATAGGCCAGCAACTGCAGGGTCGGCGTCACCTCGCCGCGATCACGTGCCAGCAGCGCCAGCGCCGCCGTCAATCCACCGCCCGCGCTGGCCCCGGCGATCGCCACTCTTGCCGGGTCGACGGCGGGCAGGGCGGCCAACCAGGTCAACGCGGCATAGCAGTCCTCCAGCGGCGCAGGGTAGGGGTGCTCGGGCGCCAGTCGGTAGTCCACTGCCGCGACGGTGACGCCCAGCTCGCGCGCAAATCGACGACACAGCCGGTCGTCTTGCTTTGCAGTACCCATGACGTAGCCGCCGCCGTGAATCCACAGCAACGCTGCGCCGGGTTGGCTGACGCCGTCCGGGCGATGCAGTCGCACCCCGACACCGGAGCGCAGGATGAGCGCCTCGACGCCATCGGGGTCCTTGCCGCGCGGCGTGACCGACGACAGCCTGCGGATCACCCGCAGCGTGCGGGGGCCGATCAACGATCTTGGCGCGAGGCGGGCGACTTTGCGGAGGTCAGGATGGAAATCAGTGCTCGGCATCATTTCAGTATGGTCAATCCGAACCGGGCCGCGGTTGCGGGCTCCGCGGTCGGAGACGCATCTCAGTTCTGCCCGGTTTTTCGATTCGCCAGATCGGCATCCTGCCCGGTGCTGGTGATGAAGTCGTCAAGGATGTCGACTACCGCTGCCGGGGACTCGACATGAGGAAAGTGCCCGACACCCGGAAGCACCTCAAGCCGACTGCCCGGCACGGCTTCGTGAGCGGCGTAGCCATGGGCAACCGGAATGATTCGGTCCTCTTCGCCCCAGATCAACAAAGTCGGTAAGCCGTGGCTGACATGGATCTTGCCGAGCGCACTGACCGCCTGGCCGCGGTAGTCGACGACCGAGCGCAACGTCCGGAGAAATGCCTGCCGTGTCTGCTGATCCGCTAACGAGGAATAAGCGCTCCACATTTCGCTGGCGCGCGGCGACTGTATGCCCGCCGAAGTCAGCCACGACCCCAGCTTGTTGCCGACGTTCAGCACCGGCCGCGGCGCGACCACCGGCAGCACAAGCTCGGCTCCGGGTGCCGAAAGGATCCGCAAGATCCAGTTCAGGTCGGGGCCCAGGCCACCACTGCTGATGAGTGCCAGTCGCTGGCAATAGTCGCGATGCTGGTAGGTGAATTGCATGGCCACACCGCCGCCCAGTGACTGGCCGACCACCGTCGCCCGGCTGATGCCGAGTTCATCGAGGAGGTCGCGCAGCGACGCTGCGAACGCACCCAACGAATAATCACCGCGCGGCTTCGCTGATTCGCCGTGGCCCAGCAGGTCCGGGGCCAGCACGCGATACTTCTTCGACAGCTCAGGAATGACCGCCCGCCAGGTCGCCGAACTCCCCGCCATGCCGTGTATCAGCAGCAACGTCTCGCCGGTCCCGGCGTCCCGATACGCGACCCGTTCGCCGTGCAGATCGAGATAACGCATCTCGTTCATCGGAATCGGCCTCCGTTTGACGGTCTTCCGGTCTGCGTGTACGTGGTCATATCGACCGCTTCTGCTTCAGCCTGACACTACCGCAACCTACGATACCGTAGGTTACCGATCGGTAGTTTCTCGACGCCACTGGCGGACCGTCGCAATCGCCGTCTTGAGACCGCGGCGGCGCCCCGTCGCCAGGTCGGTCCCGGTGGAGTCGGGCCGAAGTTCGGCGAACATTCGCTCGCTGCGGGTTTCCGGAGCGTCGTCAGAGGTGTCGCGTAAGAAGCGATCAGGTAGAGACAGTTTGGCGATAGTGCGCCATGTCTTGCCGTACTGCGACAGGAAAGAGCCTGTGGTGTAAGGCAAGTCGTACTTGTCGCATAGCTCGCGTACGCGCATTGAAATCTCGTGCAACCGGTTGCTCGGCAGGTCGGGAAACAGGTGATGCTCGATCTGATGGCACAGGTTGCCGCTCATGAATCGCAGCAACGGCCCACCCTCGAAATTGGCGCTGCCCAACATCTGGCGCAGATACCATTCGCCCTTCGATTCGCCGACCATGTCGGTCTTTGTGAATTTCTCTGCGCCATCGGGGAAATGCCCGCAGAAGATCACCGCGTTGGCCCAGATGTTGCGAATGATGTTCGCCGCCACGTTCGCCTTCAGGGTCGATCTGTAGGTCGCCGCCGGCGACAGGGATGTGAGCGCCGGGAACGCGACATAGTCCTTGGCCACCTGCCTGCCGACCTTGGTCGACCACTCGCGCATCTGTTGAAGGGTGAAGTCACGCTCCCGTCCAGGCTTCAAGATATGGTCGAAATCTATGGACTGCGTGCCGATTCCCCACTCGAACCCAACCGCGAGGATGGTATTCATCAACAGGTTGCCGATGTTGAAGGGCCGCCAGGGCTGGTCGCGCGTGACTCGCAGGACGTAGTAGCCCACATCGTCATCCACGCCGAGGATGTTGGTGTACTTGTGATGCTGGAAGTTATGCGAAGCAATCCAGTGCTTCGATGCCGCATTCATGTCCCACTCCCATGTCGAGGAGTGGATCTCGGGATCGTTCATCCAATTCCATTGGCCGTGCATGACGTTGTGGCCGATTTCCATGTTCTCGATGATCTTGGCCACACCAAGGGTTACGGTTCCCGCCCACCGCGCGGGACGTTTCGCGCTGGCGGCAAGCGTGAGTCGGCCGGCGACCTCGAGTGCACGTTGGATGGCGATGGTGCGACGGATGTAGCGCGCGTCGCGCGCGCCGAGGGAATCCTCGATGTCGAGCCGGATCGCGTCCAGTTCAACGGCGAGGTTGTCGATGTCGGCGTTGGTCAAATGGGCGAAGGCCGGGACGTCGGTGATCGCCATGGTTGTACGCCTTTCTTTCGCGTGGGTGTGCCGGCTTGTTCACCGACGAAAGCACCCGGCTCGACCGCCCAGTGCTGGCCGAGCCGGGGCGAACTTGCGGCCGGTCAGTAGTAGTGCCGGCGGCCGCCGACGGCGTGTCCTGCCCGTCCCGCCAACGCAAGTACCACGCCGACAATGAGGAGGATCACCCCGAGGACCAAGAGAAGATGCGCAAAGGCGAAGGTAGGGATGAGGCTAGGGAGGAGGAGGCCGAGAACGATAAGGACGATTCCGAGACCGATCATGACGTTGCCTGGTTTCTGCAGATGTAGGGAAGGAGGATGGCCGGGTCAGTGTCCGAAGGTTGGCGTCGCGTCGCCCGATCGGCGCATATTTCATTGCGCGACCGAGTGTTTCGGCAACACGTTGTCTCGACCGGAATTGATTGATTCAGAATGCACGGCCCGAGCGGATGCTCATTGAGTCCGGCGGCGTAACAGCCACACCCATTCCGTACCGGCTGGTTGTCTCAACACCATCAACGGTACACCCGTTGAGAGACCCGCGCTGAACGGCTCGGGCGGGCCCCACTGAGTAAGAGTGCACACAAACCGGAAAGCCCTGTGCTTCCCGAAATTCGGTGCCGTCTCAGGGTCAGCGAATCTTCTCAGGTATCGAATTCAGTGCGTCCAGAACATGTTCTGCTAGTTCACTGGCTTCCTTATCGCCGAGTTTGGTGTGAGACGTGATGGTGTCCCTGACCAGCTCGAGACGGTGGACGTAGGGAGAGCGGAACGTCATTGGTGAAGCCATCAACTTTTCCTTTTCAATCGAGCATGTTCGCTCGCACCTGAGCTGCCCGATAACCCCGACGGTACGCCGGTTTCGGGCACCGAGTGCGGCCACGGGCACACGGCGGCCATCAGGCCCGACGGGCTGCCGTCCCGACCTGCCTCGGCGTGTCGCTGCTGATCATTGAGGAACTGTTCGCGTTTGCCGCTTGACCGCAAATCCGCGGGGTACGCTGCCCCGATGACGGAACCAGCGGCGACCGGCTTTCGCCGACCGACCATGACTTCTCGGGCAAAGTGGCTGCTGAGAGCCCGGCCCGGCGACTACATGCTGGCGTTGAGTGATGCGATGGCCTCGCTGCCCGTGGTCGGCAGGCATCTGGAGCCGCTGGGCGGCGTGACCGCGATGGGCGTCTGGGGTTACCGGTTGGCGCCGGGCTTCTTGTCCGCGTCGGCGAAGTCATGGCTGACTCCCGGTATCAGCGAGACCCGCAAGGCCGAGCGCGACCAGACCCAAGCGGTGTTGGATGCTGCGCTGCGCGGCGTGGTATCGAGCAAGGACCTCGATGTCGAGTGGCCGGCGCCCGACCATCGGCCGCCCTTCTGGCGTGCGCTGCAACACCGTCGCTATCTGCATCGCAGTTCGGTGCGCTACGGCAAGCACCCGGTGCAACTACTGGACGTGTGGCGTCGCAAGGATCTGCCGGTTCGGCCGGCGCCCGTATTGATCTTCGTGCCCGGCGGCGCCTGGGTGCACGGCGGTCGCCAGCTGCAGGGCTATGCCCTCATGTCGCAGTTGGCCGAAATGGGCTGGATCTGCCTGTCGGTGCAATACCGGGTTTCCCCGCACCACCGCTGGCCGTCCCACATCACCGACGTCAAAAGCGCCATCGCGTGGGCCCGGGCCAACGTCGACAAGTTCGGCGGTGACCGCAATTTCATTGCGGTAGCGGGTTGTTCGGCCGGTGGACACTTGTCGGCGCTGGCCGGACTGACGGCCAACGATCCCGAGATGCAGACCGAACTGCCGCCGGGTTCGGACACTTCGGTGGATGCGGTGGTGGGGATCTACGGCCGCTACGACTGGGAGGACCGCTCGACCGTCGAGCGGGACCGCTTCGTGGACTTTCTGGAGCGTGTCGTGGTCAAGCGTCGAATCGACCGCCACCCCAGAGTGTTCCGTGACGCGTCGCCGATCGCACGGGTACATCCGGATGCGCCGCCGTTCTTGGTGATTCATGGCAGCAGCGACACGGTGATCCCGGTGGCACAGGCGCGTAGCTTCGTCGAGCGGCTTCGGTCGATATCGCGTTCGGTGGTCGGTTACGTGGAACTGCCGGGTGCCGGCCACGGATTTGACCTGACCGACGGGGCCCGCACCGGTGCGACGTCGACCGCGGTCGGTCTGTTCTTGGGCCACGTTTATCGCAACCGGACGATCGCGGTCAAAGAGGTTATTTAGCCGCTACGCAGTTGTAGGGTCCCACCCATGAAGCGGCTGAGCGGGTGGGACGCGGTACTGCTCTACAGCGAAACGCCGAATGTGCATATGCACACCCTCAAAGTCGCGGTGATCGAGCTGGACGCCGACCGTCGCGACTTCGACATCGACGCGTTCCGCCGGGTGATTCACAGTCGGCTCTACAAACTGGAGCCGTTTTGCTATCAGCTGGTTGACATTCCGCTCAAGTTGCATCACCCGATGTGGCGGGAGAACTGCGACGTCGACCTGACCTATCACGTGCGGCCGTGGCGGTTGCCGGCGCCGGGCGGTCGTCGCGAACTGGACGAGGCGATCGGCGAAATCGCCAGCACCCCGCTGGACCGTGACTACCCGCTGTGGGAGATGTATTTCGTCGAAGGCTTGGCCGACAACCGAATTGCGGTGGTCGGCAAGGTTCATCACGCGTTGGCCGACGGGGTGGCCGCGGCGAACCTGTTGGCCCGCGGCATGGATCTCGCGCCAGGGCCGCAATCCGGCCAGACCCGGTATGCGCCGGACGCGGCGCCGTCGACCGCGACGCTGGTGCGGTCGGCGTTCGCCGACCACATGCGCCACATCGGGCGGATCCCGGGGACCATCGGCTACACCGCGCAGGGCATCAACCGGGTGCGGCGCAGCTCCCGCAAGCTCTCGCCGGAGTTGACGATGCCGTTCACCCCGCCGCCGAGCTTCATGAACCACATGCTCACGCCCGAGCGCAGATTCGCAACGGCGACCCTGGCGCTGAGCGATATCAAGGAGACCTGCAAAGCCCTTGGCGTCACGATCAACGACATGGTGTTGGCGCTGTCCGCGGGCGCGTTGCGCAAGCTTCGGGTGCGTTATGACGGCGACTCCAACCACCCGCTGCTGGCGTCGGTGCCGGTGAGCTTCGACTTCTCACCGGATCGTGTTTCGGGAAACCTCTTCACCGGGATGATGGTGGCGCTACCCGCCGACGTCGACGATCCGCTGGAGCGGGTGCGGCGTGCACACGACTACGCGGTCGACGCCAAGGAGAGCCATCAGCTACTCGGCCCGGAGCTGGTCAGCCGGTGGGCCGCCTACTTCCCGCCGGGACCGTCGGAGTCACTGTTCCGTTGGCTGGCCAGCCGCGACGGTCAGAACAAGGTGCTCAACCTGCCGATCTCCAACGTCCCGGGTCCGCGTGAGCATGGGCGGGTCGGCGGCGCCTTGGTGACCGAGATCTATTCGGTGGGCCCGTTGACCACCGGCAGCGGCCTGAATATCACGGTGTGGAGTTACGTCGACCAGCTCAATGTCTCGGTGCTGGCCGACGGCGCCACTGTGGACGACCCGCATGAGGTCACCGACGCCGTCATCGATGAACTCATCGAAATCCGGCGCGCTGCAGGGCTTTCCGAGAACCTGACGGTCATCGAAGGAGCGTTGGCTCAGGCCTGAGCTTCATCCGCCACCCGTCTCTCAGGGGCTGCTGGGTCCAATGTGGCCGTGCAGGTCACGCCGGGAGATCTTGCCGGTGCTGCTGCGCGGCAGCTCGTCGAGCACGATGATCTCGCGGGGGACCTTGTAGTTGGCCAGGTTGTCCCGGACGTGCTGTTTGAGAACGTCCACGCTCGACGACGCGGTCGGCGTCAGCACCACGAACGCCACCAGCCGCTGGCCGTACTGTTCGTCGTCGACGCCCAGCACGGTGGCTTCGGCGACATCGGGGTGGATGGCCAGCGTCTTCTCCACCTCGATCGGGTAGACGTTCTCGCCACCGGACACGATCATCTCGTCGTCGCGCCCGACCACGTACAGTCGTCCGGCCTCGTCGAGTCGGCCGACGTCACCGGATGCCATGAAGCCGTCGTGAAAGCTCTTGCCCCCGCCGGAGGTGTAACCGTCGAACCGGTTGGTGTTGCGGACGAAGATCTGGCCGACCTCTCCGGTGGGCACCGGGCGATGGTCGCTGTCGAGGATGCGAATCTCGGTGCCTATGGCGGGTTTTCCCGCAGTGTCCGGCGCCGCGCGCAGATCCGCCGGTGTCGCGGTGGCGATCATGCCGGCTTCGGTGGCGTTGTAGTTGTTGTAGAGGATGTCACCGAACTCGTCCATGAATTTCGTGACGACGTCGGGCCGCATCCGCGACCCGGACGCGGTGGCGAACCGTAGTGAGCGACCGCTGTAGCGGCGGCGCACGTCGTCGGGCAAGTCCATGATCCGGTCGAACATCACCGGCACCACGCACAGGCCGGTGGCCTGGTGACGGTCGATGAGTTCGAGGGTGGCTTCCGGGTCGAACTTGCGACGGGTGACCACTGTGCAGCCCATTGACGCGGCGAAGATCAACTGCGAGAAGCCCCAGGCATGGAACATCGGCGCGACCACCACCGTGGTTTCCTCGGTGTGCCACGGCACGCGATCCAGCATCGCTTTGAGCTCGGTCGTCCCACCACCGGAGTGCTTGGCGCCCTTGGGGTTACCGGTGGTACCCGAGGTCAGCAGGATCAGCCTGCCCTTGCGGCCGGTGTTGACGGGTCGCTGGCCGAGGTGCGTGGTGACCAATTTCTCGACGGTGGTGTCGTGGTTTTCCGGATGGTCGGTCCACCCAACGACGCGCGTGGTGTCGGGCTTGTCTGCCAGCGCGCGGTCAACCGAATCGGTGAACTCCTCGTCGTAGATCACCGCGTCCGCGCCCTCGCGGTTGACCACGTCGGCCAGTGCGGGGCCGGCGAACGATGTGTTGAGCAGCAGCACGTCGGCGCCGATTCGGTTGGCCGCGATCAACGACTCGACGAAACCGCGATGGTTGCGGCACATGATGGCCAGCACTTCCGGCGTTCCGCCGGGTAAAGCCTGCAGCGCCGCGGCCAATGCATCGGCGCGCCGATCGAGTTGGCGGTAGCTCAAGGTGCCGAGTTCGTCGACCAGCGCGGGACGATTGGGACAGCGTTGTGCTGACATCCCGAATCCGCTTGTGACAGCAAGGCCTTCGCGACGGGCCACCGCGATGATTCGCAAATACTTATCCGGCCGCATGGGCGCGACGATTCCCGCGCGGACCATGGTGCCCAGCAGGCCGAGCGGTGCCATTGCGCTGCTAGCCGATGACCGGGAGGCGACGTTCTTTGGCCAGCCCGCTGAGCGCCTTTTGCATGACCTCTCGGACGTGGGCGTCGACCGCTTCGATGTCGGGCTCCTCGCCGAACTGGGCGATCACGTCGATCGGCTCGAGCACCTGCATCACGATCTTGGTCGGCAGCGGCACGTTGACCGGCAGCACCGCGGACAGCCCGAACGGGAAGCCCACCGAGATCGGCAGGATCTTGGCCCGCATCAACTTGTCCAGCCGCAACGCCTTGGCCAGTCCCATCCCGCGGGACAGATAGAGCTGGCTTTCCTGTCCGCCGATGCCCACCGCCGGCACGATCGGAACGCCGGCGTTGATCGCCGCCCGCACGTATCCGGTGCGCCCGTCGAAGTCGATGACGTTCTCGGACAACGTCGGTCGGTAGACGTCGTAGTCACCGCCGGGGAACACCACCACGACACCGCCGGATCGCAGTGCCTCGTCGGCGTTTTCGTGGTTGGCGCGGATGAAGCCGGTGCGACGGAAGAATTCGCCGGTCGGCCCGGTGAAGATGATGTCGTGGCTCAGTGTGTACACGGGCCGGTCGTAGCCGAAGTGCTCGTAGAAGCCGGTCGCGAAGACCGGAACGTCCATCGCGAACAACCCGCCGGAGTGGTTGGCCACCACCAGCGCGCCGCCCGATGGGAAGGACTCCAGCCCGCGCACCTCGGCACGGTGGTAGCCCTTGATCAGCGGACGAATCCAGCCCATCACTCGTTCGGTGAGCCCGGGATCCCACTTGTTCATCTCGCTGGGTTCGATATCCGTAGCAGCCATTTGGCTGTGATGCTAGCCGAGCTACAACGGGTGGATACCATCTCTCGACAGACACCCGTCATAAATCCAAAAGGAGCGTCACACCGTCGTGAGCACTGAAGAAGCCGCCAGCGAACCCGAAGTCCTCGTCGAACAGCGGGACCGGATTCTGATCATCACCATCAACCGGCCCAAGGCCAAGAACGCGGTCAACTCCGCGGTGTCGCATGGTCTGGCCGACGCGGTGGACCGGCTCGACGGAGACCCCGGACTTTCGGTGGGCATCGTGACCGGGGCGGGTGGAACGTTCTGCGCGGGCATGGACCTCAAGGCGTTTGCCCGCGGCGAGGTCCCCGTCGTCGAGGGCCGCGGGATGGGCTTCACCGAACGTGGGCCGGACAAGCCACTGATCGCCGCGGTCGAGGGCTACGCGTTGGCCGGCGGGACCGAGTTGGCCCTGGCCACCGACCTGATCGTGGCATCCAAGGACGCGTCGTTCGGCATTCCGGAGGTCAAGCGCGGCCTGGTGGCCGGCGGCGGCGGCCTGCTGCGGCTGCCTCAGCGCATCCCGCCCGCCATTGCCATGGAGTTGGCGCTGACCGGGGAAGCCTTCACCGCCGAACGCGCGCATGCCCTGGGCATGGTCAACGTGCTGGCCGAGCCCGGTGGCGCGCTGGCCGCGGCGATCGAGCTGGCCGAGCGGATCACCGCCAATGGTCCGCTGGCCGTGGCCGCCACCAAGCGGATCATCGTCGAATCCCGCGGCTGGACCCCGGACACCATGTTCGCCGAGCAGAACAGCATCCTGATGCCGGTGTTCTCGTCGAATGACGCCAAGGAAGGCGCCATCGCGTTCGCCGAGAAGCGGCCGGCCCGCTGGACCGGCACCTGAGCTCAGGCGGCCTGATCCTCCTCGGCGTCGGCACTGTCCTCGGCGGTGACCGGGCCGGCCACCCCCGCCGCGGCGTCGGTGGTCGGTACCGGCGCCAGACCCGGCTCCGGGGTGCGCATCATCGCCGCGCGCGCATCCAGCACGTGGCCGATGAAGAAGTCGTACAGCAGGATGCCGGCGACGGCGCCGAACAGCGGGATGAACACCGGGATCCACCAGTAGTTGGTGGTCTGCCCGTAATCACCGGGCAGGGCCAATTTCCCCCAGCCCGCTAGCCACGCGAACACCCGCGGACCGAGTTCGCGGGCCGGGTTGAGCGCGTATCCGGCGTTGGTGCCATACGAGCAGCCGATCACCGCGATGATGAAGCCGATCAGCAGCGGCGCCAGGTTGCCGGCGGGCGCCTGGTTGCGGTTGTCGATCAACGCTGCGATCAGGACGACGAGGATCGCGGTACCGACGAGCTGGTCGACCACCGGCCCGAGGTAGCCGCCGTGGAAGTACTGGGCGGGAGAGGTCGCGAAAATTCCGTAGGTATCCATTGCATCCGCTCGGGCTATACCGGCGTCATGGGCCTCGATTGCGGGCCGATACACGGCGTAGACGGCCGCGGCTCCGCAGAAGGCGCCGACGATCTGAGCCACCCAGTACGGAATTACATTGCGCCAGTCGAATTTTCGTGCGACGGCGAAGGCCAGCGTCACCGCCGGATTGAAATGCGCACCGCTGATACCGCCGGAGACGTAAGCCGCCAGCATCACGGCGAACGCCCAGCCGAAGACGTTGATCAGCCAGTTGTCTGGGCCGAACGGAACGGTCTGCCGGCCGGAACCCGGCAGGCCGACGGTGTTCACCGCGCAGGTGCCGAGCCCGAGCAGCAACAGCACGAAGGTGCCGAAGAACTCGGCGAGCATGGCGCCCGCGATCCCGGCGCGGAGCCGGGTGAAGGTGGAATGTGTGGGCGATAGGTCTGCTGTGAAGGTCGTCAACGCGTTGTCCCCAACTCGCTCGTGGTTGCTTGGTCAACTACTGGCGAACTCGGACCGGGGTAACCCGCCGGTCCGCAGGCAAACGCCTTGGCTCTAGTGACATCGGCCACGGCGCGGTTGAAATGTGACGTCATCTAAACTGGCATGACACTTTGGACGAGCTTTGTAACGTGTGGACACCACAGAAAGTGCGAGCGTGAGTATTTCGCTACTTCTCGAGATGGCGAGTTCGAGCGATCCCGAGCGGACCGCCGTCGTCTCGGGGGACGTCCGGCTGACAACACAGCAGCTCAGCGATCTCGCCGATGGCGGCGCCGGCATCATCGCGAGTTCGGGGGCGTCGCACGTCGCCTACGTCGGCACCGGCGGCGCGATGCTTCCGCTGCTGATCTTCGCCTCGGCCCGGGCCGGGCAGACCTTCACCCCGATCAACTACCGGCTGTCCGCCGAGGGCATCAAGACGCTGATCGCCAGACTGCCCGATCCGCTGGTGGTGATCGACCGCCGCTACCTCGACGAGTTGGGTGGTCCGAAGGGTCTCGAAGGCTTGGCCAGGCAGGTCATCGTGTCCGACGACTTTCTGGTGCAGGCCCGCGACGCCGAACCGGCCGTGGAATTCGCCGACCCGGACTCGGTCGGCATCGTGCTGTTCACGTCGGGCACCACCTCGCAGCCCAAAGCCGTCGAGCTCACCCACAACAATCTGACCAGTTACGTCACGGGCACAGTCGAATTCGGGTCGGCCGAGCCGACCGATGCCGCGTTGATCTGCGTGCCGCCGTACCACATCGCGGGGGTCAGCGCGGCCCTGTCGAACCTGTACGCCGGCCGGAAGATGGTTTATCTGCCGATCTTCGATCCCGAGGAGTGGGTACGCCTGATCGATGCCGAGCACGTCACCAGCGCCACGGTGGTGCCGACGATGCTGGACCGCATCGTGACCGTGTTGGACACCAGACAGCATCGTCTGCCGTCGCTGCGCAACCTGGCCTACGGCGGGTCCAAGGTGCCGTTGCCGCTGGTTCGCAAGGCCTTGGAGCTGTTGCCGCACGTCGGTTTCGTCAACGCCTACGGCCTCACCGAAACCAGTTCGACGATCGCCGTGCTGACTCCCGACGACCACCGCGAGGCACAGGCCGCGGCCGACCCGGCGGTGGTCCGGCGGTTGGCGTCGGTTGGTCAGCCGGTCCCGAGCGTCGAGGTGCAGATTCGCGATGAGGGCGGTGCCGTGTTGCCGGCCGGGCAGACCGGCGAGCTGTTCGTTCGTGGTGAGCAGGTCTCGGGTCGCTACACCGGCATCGGCTCGGTGCTCGACGCCGACGGCTGGTTTCCGACCAAGGACATCGCCACCCTCGACCACGGCGGCTACCTGTTCATCGGCGGCCGTAGCGACGACACGATCATCCGCGGCGGCGAGAACATCGCGCCCGCTGAGCTGGAAGACGTGCTGGTTGAACACCCGCACGTGCGCGATGTCGCGGTGGTCGGCGTCGACGATCCGCAGTGGGGACAGGCGATCGTCGCGGTGGTCGTACCGGCCGTCGGCGCCGAGCCTGACCCCGAGGAATTGCGCGAACACGTCCGCAAAAGTTTGCGCGGGTCACGCACCCCTGACCGGGTAGTCTTTCGCGACGAGCTGCCCACCAACGCGACGGGCAAGGTGCTGCGCCGCGAAATCGTCGAAGAGCTTCGCGCCGCCCCGGCCGAGCAGTAACCGAACCGAGGATCGAGATCATGATCAAAAACGGAACCCGTTTGGCCAGCCAGGTTTGCGACACCCAGGTCATCGTCGTGCGCAGCGCAGACAGCTTGGATGATCTGCGTTGTGGTGGGGCGCCGATGGTGGAGTTGGGTGCTGAGCGTTCCGGTGAGCTGGATCCGGCATTCTCCGACGGCGCGGTGATGGGCAAGCGGTATGTGGACGAGGCCGGTGCCGAGGTCTTGGTCACCAAGGCCGGTGCGGGAACGTTGGCCGTCGGCCAGACCGCGCTGAGCCTCAAGGAGGCCAAGCCGCTACCGGCCAGCGACTAGTCCCGGCCGGGAACTCCGTTACGACGGACGAATTCCCTTGCCTTGACCAGGAATTCAAGCTGCTCGTAGACCTTGTGCAGTGGTTCGCTGCTGCGGGTGGATCGGCACAGGACGACGGCGCCTTCCAGCGTCGCGATCGACATCACCGCCAGCGAATCGGCGTCCGACTCAACGAAGCCGTCGGCGACGAACGCCCATGTCAGCGCCGTGCGCCAATGCGCGAAGATCCTCGCCGCTTCGGCGGACAACCGGACTTCGTCATCGGCCGAGCCGATCGCTGCGGCGACCACCGGGCAGCCGGCGTGAAAGTCGCTTTCCGCGAGCACACGTTCCCAGAAGTCGACGAACTGTCGAAGCAGAACCTTGGCACCGCGGCCGGCGGCGTCGTCGATGTCGGCCGTGATCGCATCCCCGGCGTATTGCAGCGCCTCGGCGAGAATCTGATTGCGGCCGTCTGGAAAGTGGTAGTACACCGAACCGCGCGGCGCACCGCTACGGGTCAGCACTTCGTCGATGGTCACGCCCGCGGCACCGCGTTCGCGCATCACCTCGGCGGCGCTGATCAGCATTCTGGTTCGGGTATCGCCGCGCTTGCGCGGCGCATGCGTCGCTAACGACATGGCGCTGTGTTCTCTCTACCCGGCGACCGTCAGGCCGCGGGGGTGTGGCGTAGCTGCGGCATCCGCCATTGGATCGTCCGCGGATTGAACCGCGCGGGCCGCAGCGTGCTGCGACGAAGCCCGGCCCACTCTCCGCTGAAGCGGTATCCGCCGACGTTGAGTTCGACGATCAGCATGATCTTCTCCTGCTGCCCCCATGCGCCGGATATGCCGACCCATGATTATGGGATAGACCATATAAGACTGGTGTCCAGCACGCAAACGCAAACGATCTCCGTTGCTGGATAGAGACCTAAAAGGCCAGTCTGGCGGCACTCGACGAACACGTCCTTTCTGTCAACTTGATTAAGTTTTATGCCCTATTGCATATTCACGGTCGGTGCGCTTGACTCGGCGGATGACTGGCTCAACTGATGCACTTCCGCACCTGGAAACCGTGACGCTCGAGCGGGATGGTCACGTCCTGCTGATCGGGCTGAATCGACCGGACAAACGCAACGCCTTCAACCAGGCGATGCTCACCGACCTGTCCCGCGCCTACGGGCTTTTGGAGTCCGACGCATCGGTGCGCGCCGGCGTGCTGTACGCGCACGGCGAGCACTTCACCGGCGGCCTTGACCTGGTGGATGTCGGTCCCAACATCGCGTCCGGCGATCTCCCGTCGCCCGCCGACGGACGAGACCCGTGGCGCCTGGACGGTTCGTGGACCACGCCGCTGGTCGCTGCGGCGCACGGTTGGTGCATGACGCTGGGTATCGAACTGCTGCTGGCCGCCGACATACGCGTCGCGGCGGCGGACACCCGATTCGCCCAGCTCGAGGTTCAGCGTGGCATCTATCCGTTCGGCGGTGCGACGCTGCGGCTTCCCCGTGAGGGCGGCTGGGGCAACGCGATGCGCTGGTTGCTCACCGGCGACGAATTCGACGCCGCCGAGGCGCACCGCATCGGGCTGGTGCAGGAAGTCGCCGATGACGGCACCGCTGCGTTGTCGCGTGCGCGCAACATCGCGCAGACCATCGCCGAGCGCGCAGCACCGCTGGCCGTGCAGGCCACGCTGGCCTCGGCGCAATTGGCCCGCGCGCAAGGCGATGGCGCTGCCATCGAGCGCCTGCGGCCCGACGTGGCGGCGCTGTTCGCCACCGCCGACGCCGCCGAAGGCGTGCAGTCGTTCATCGAGCGTCGCAAAGCCCAATTCCAGGGGCGCTAAAGCGCGTTAGGCTCAGCCCACGGCGATTGAAAGGCGTCAGCGATGGGCCACTACAAGAGCAATGTGCGCGACCTCGAGTTCAACCTCTTCGAAGTGCTGGCCTTGGACAAGGTGCTGGCCGACGACGCCTTCGGAGACCTCGATGGCGAATCGGTGCGAGAGATGCTTTCCGAGGCCGCCCGATTGGCCGAGGGGCCGGTCGCCGAGTCCTTCGCCGAAAGCGACCGCCACCCGCCGACGTTCGACCCCGACACCCACGTCGTCACGCTGCCCGAGCCCTTCAAGAAGTCACTGGACGCGTGGCGAGAAGGTGAATGGTTCCGGGTCGGGCTCGAAGAAGCGGTCGGCGGTGTACCCGCGCCGTCGATGGTGGCTTGGGCGGTCAACGAGTTCGTGCTCGGCGCCAACCCCGCCGTGTTCATGTTCCTGGCCGGGCCGTTTATGGGGAACATCCTCTACGGGATCGGCAATGAGCAGCAACGGCATTGGGCATCAATGGCGATCGATCGCAACTGGGGCGCGACCATGGTGCTCACCGAACCCGACGCCGGTTCCGATGTCGGCGCCGGCCGGACCAAGGCGACCGATCAGGGTGATGGCACCTGGCACATCGACGGCGTCAAGCGGTTCATCACCAGCGGTGACAGCGACGACGTCTTCGAGAACATCCTGCATCTGGTCCTGGCCCGGCCCGAGGGTGCGGGCCCGGGCACCAAGGGTCTGAGCCTGTTCGTGGTGCCCAAATTCCTGCTCGACCCGGAGACCGGTGAGCCGGGGGAGCGCAACGGAGTGTTCGTCACCGGGCTGGAACACAAGATGGGCCTGAAGGTTTCGGCCACCTGCGAACTGACCTTCGGGCAGCACGGAGTCCCGGCCACGGGATGGCTGGTCGGCGACAGCCACAACGGCATCGCGCAAATGTTCAAGGTCATCGAGTACGCCCGAATGATGGTGGGCACCAAGGCCATTGCGACATTATCGACGGGCTACCTGAATGCGTTGGACTACGCCAAGACTCGGATTCAGGGCGCCGACCTGACCCAGATGACCGACAAGACCGCGCCGCGGGTCACCATCATTCACCATCCCGACGTACGTCGGGCGCTGATGATGCAGAAGTCCTACGCCGAAGGCCTGCGAGCGCTTTATCTCTTCACCGCCGCCCACCAGGACGCGGCGGCAGCCGCCATCGTGTCCGGCGCCGACCCGGAGTTGGCGGAGCGGGTCAACGATCTGCTGCTGCCGATCGTCAAGGGCGTCGGCTCCGAGCGGGCCTACCAAACGCTGACCGAATCACTGCAGACGTTTGGTGGGTCCGGATTCCTGCAGGATTATCCGATCGAGCAGTACATCCGCGATGCCAAGATCGACAGCCTTTACGAAGGCACTACCGCGATTCAGGCGCAGGACTTCTTCTTTCGCAAGATCGTCCGCGACCAGGGCGCGGCACTGGGCCACCTCGTCACGCAGATCGAGTCGTTCATCGACAGCGAGGAAGCGCGCCCTGAACTTGTCGAAGCGCGCAAGCAGTTGGCCACCGCGGTCGACGACCTGCAAGCCTGGGTCGCCACCATGACCGGATATCTGATCGATTCCCAGCAGAGCGCCAGCGAGCTTTACCGGGTGGGTTTGGAGTCGGTGCGTTTCCTGCTCGCGGTCGGTGACCTGCTGATCGGCTGGCTGCTACTCCAGCAGGCGGAGATAGCGCTGACGGCACTCGACGGCGACCCATCACCAACCGACAGCGCTTTTTATGCCGGAAAGATCACTACGGCAAACTTTTTCGTCAAGAACGTGCTGCCGCGATTGACTGCTGAACGCGAGATCGCGGCCAATGTCGATCTCGCGGTCATGCAGCTTCGCGAAGAGGCGTTCTAAGAGCTCGAGGGTGCGGCTAGCTGCACACTCGAGTTCGAACGCTCCGCTAGCCGCACACTCGACGGTGAAGAGCTAGGCGTCGGTGGTGTAGCCCATCGGCATCAGCACGCTCTTCTGCTGGGTGAAGTGCTCGACGCCCTCCGGCCCGTTCTCGCGACCGATGCCGGAGTTCTTGTAACCGCCGAACGGGCAGCACGGGTCGAATGCGTACCAGTTGATCGCGTAGGTGCCGGTGCGGATCTGCTCGGAGATCTCGATGCCGCGCGGCACGTCGCTGGTCCACACACTGCCGGCCAGTCCGTACGCCGAGTCGTTGGCGATCTTGATCGCGTCCTCTTCGGTGTCGTAGGGAATGATGCTCAGCACCGGCCCGAAGATCTCCTCCTGCGCGATCGTCATGCTGTTGTCGACGTCGGCGAACACGGTCGGCTGGATGTAAAAGCCGTTGTCCAGTCCTTCGGGGCGGCCACCGCCGGTCACCAGTCGGGCGCCCTCCTCGATGCCCTTGGCGATGTAACCCTCGACACGGGCGCGCTGCTTCTCCGAGATCAGCGACCCGATCTGCGCGCCCGCGTCCGACGGCGGACCGACGGGGAGCGAGGCCGCGAAATTGCCTACCGCTTCGACGATTTCGTCGTACCGCGACCGGGGAGCCAGGATGCGGGTCTGGGCCACGCAGGCCTGCCCGCTGTTCATGACCCCGGAGAACACCAGCATCGGCACCGAAGCGGCCAGGTCGACGTCCTCCAGCAGGATGGCTGCCGACTTTCCGCCGAGTTCCAGGGTGCACGGCTTGAGCATCTCGGCCGCGCGCTTGCCGATCTCCTTACCGACAGCCGAGCTTCCGGTGAACGAGAAGATGTCGATGTCGGGGTTGGACGTCAGCGCCTGTCCGGTCTCGATCCCGCCGGGGACGATCGACAACACGCCCTCGGGTAGGCCGGCCTCGGCGAACACCTCCGCCAAAGCATTTGCGCTCAGCGGTGTTTCGGCGGCCGGCTTCAGCACCACCGTGCAGCCGGCCAGCAACGCCGGGCCCAGCTTGTTGATCGCCAGGAACAGCGGCACGTTCCACGCCACGATCGCGCCCACCACGCCGAGCGGTTCACGATGGACGATGGTCTGGCCGTAGCCGCCGTTGCGGACTTCCTGCCACTTGACCTGGTCGACAGCCGGGCCGGCGAAGAAGTTCAGGCACGCAACCCCACTCATCCACTGCATGGTCTCGAGGGACATCGGCGGCTGGCCGGTTTCGTCGCCGAGGAGCTTGAGAAAGAGGTCTTTGCGCTCCTCCATTAGTTTGAGCGCGCCGGCGATGACCGCCGCCCGCTCCTTCGGCGGTGTCGAGGGCCAGGGGCCGTGGTCGAAAGCGTTGCGGGCCGCCGCGACCGCGGCGTCGACGTCGGCCGGGCCGCCCTCGGCAAGCTGGGCCATCACCTCGTCGGTCGAGGGGTTGACGCAGTCGAAGGTACGGCCGGAGACGGCGGGCACCCACTGACCGCAGAT
>Ga0209113_1000002_pt1 | contig 67667 bp, 68 predicted proteins | sample TexAe_RefH0_O1_FD_187951 | JGI IMG/M metagenome (GOLD analysis project Ga0209113, IMG submission 187951) | Forest soil microbial communities from Davy Crockett National Forest, Groveton, Texas, USA - Texas A ecozone_RefH0_O1 (SPAdes) (version 2) | ecosystem: Environmental > Terrestrial > Soil >... | reverse complement strand
CCGCCGTAACCGCGGGATATCTGGCCCGGCGTGCCGGTCGCATCCCGAAGCGGTTCTGGGCGCAGGCGTCGAGTCCCGACCTGTGAGCCGCTACGTGGCCCTCGGCAGCTCGATGGCCGCCGGACCCGGAATACGGCCCTCCGCCGCCGGCGCACCTTTCCGGTCGGGTCGATCGGCGCGCAACTACGCCCATCTGGTCGCCGAGCGACTGAACCTCGACCTCGTCGACGTCACCTTCTCCGGCGCCACTACGGCGCACGTGCTCGTCGACCGTCAGCGCAGTGCCGAGCCCCAGATCCAGGCGTTGGATGGCACCGAAGAGCTGGTGACCATCACTATCGGCGGCAACGACGTCGGATACGTGCCGCTGCTGATGGCCGCGTCGCTGCCCGCGGTCGTTCGCAGACTGCCTCCGTTCGCCACTGGTTTGCGTGAGCTGCTCGACCCCGATGCCCGCGAGAAAGCCCTCGACGGGATCGGGGCGGCCCTGCATGCCGTCGGCGCCGCGGTGCGGCAACGGTCGCCGCGGGCACGGGTCGTGTTCGTCGACTACCTCACCCTGTTGCCGCCGGACGGCGAAGCCGCCACTCCGCTGTCGGTCGAGCACGCCAACCTGGGTCGTGTGGTCGCCAGGCGCCTGGCGGACGCCACCGCGGAGGCGGCGCAGGGCACCGGCTGCGAGCTCGTGCGGGCCGGGCAGGCCAGTCGAAACCATCACGGTTGGTCCGCGGATCCCTGGGCGGTGGCCGCGGGCTTGCCGTTGCCGTGGCGTCCGGCGCCGTTTCATCCCAACGCCGCAGGTATGCGTGCTGTGGCCGGTCTCATTCTGGAGCAGATCGGCGGAGCCTGATTAGGTTCTTGACGCCTGGGTAGATCTAACGAGGCAACCATGCAGGCAAAAACTGAAATTAATCCGTCGACATGACACTGAGAGCACACGTGGACAGTCGGGGCTACGACCATGCGGCGCTGCTGTACCAGTCGGAGCGCGAATACGTGGACCGGTTGGTGCAATTCATCGGCGACGGCTTGGAGCTGCTGGAGCCGACCTTGGTCGCGATTCCAGGGGACAGATTGGCATCCCTGCGCGGTGCCCTGGGTGATGTGGGCGCCGAGGTGACGATGGCCGACATCACCGATTTCGGCCGCAATCCAGGACGGATCCTGGCCGGGCAACTGGCTTTCGTCGAACGGCACACCGGCCGGCGCGTCCGCATCGTCGCCGAAGCCGCCTGGGTGGGCCGGAGCGCGTTCGAATACCTCGCGTGCATGCAGCACGAAGCTCTCGCCAACATCGCGTTTGCCGGTACGGACATCATTTCGCTATGCCCCTATGACGCGTCCTGTCTGGACGAAAGCGTGTTGGCCGATGTCCGCCTGACTCACCCGCAGATCTGGCAGGACGGATCGCGGCGACACTGCCCCGAATATGCGGTCGATGCCGCGCTCGACCAGTGCAACCAACCGTTGGCGACCAGTGCGGCCGCGGTCACCCACACCGTCGAGCAGCCGGGGGATCTGGCCGGCGCCCGCCGATGCGGCGAACGCTATAGCCGGCTGCTCGGGATGTCCGCGGACCGAGTCGCCGATCTGCTGCTGATCGCTACCGAGTTGGCCACCAACAGCCTCGATCACGCCGGGGGTGGCTGCCGGATGGCGTTCTGGTACGAAAACGGCTACGTGGTCTGCGAGGCGCGCGACATGGGCTACTGGGCCGATCCGCTGGCAGGCCGCCGACCACCCGCGGCGGGCAGCCCGGGCCCCTACGGTCTGTTTGTGGTCAACGCGATCGCCGACCTGTTACGGACGCATTCCACGGCCGCGGGCACCACGATCCAGGCGTATCTGCGGCTCGACGAGTCCTCCGAGGCCGCCAGTTGACGGTGCACGTCGACGCGGACGTCTAACCTGGGGCTCGATGATGAGCAAATCAAAACCGATCCTGTCCGCCGTCGCGGCTCTGCTGTTGGCGGCCGGCGGGTGTGCGTCCTCCGACACCGCCAATTCGATGACGCCGAGATCGGGTCCGGACTTCGCAGCCGCCCTGCGCGGGAAGGTCAGCGCCGACGCGATGATGGCCCACTTGACCAAGCTGCAGGACATCGCCAATGCCAACGGCAACACCCGCGCGGTCGGCACTCCCGGCTACGACGCCAGCGTCGACTACGTCGTGGGTAAGTTGCGGGACAAGGGTTTTGACGTGCAGACCATGCAATTCGACGCCCACGTGTTTCACGCCGAACCGGGATCGGTGACCGTTGCCGGCAGGAAGTTCGACGCGCGGGCGCTGGAGTACAGCCCCGCCGCGCCCGGAGTCACCGGTCCACTGGTGGCCGTCGGGACCGACGCAAGCCCCGGCTGCAACGCCGCCGACTTCGACAACGTCGGAGTCAATGGCGCGGTCGTGCTGGTGGATCGCGGCACCTGCCCGTTCGCCCAGAAGGCCGGCGCCGCGGCGCAACACGGAGCGGTGGCGGTCGTCGTGGCGGACAACGTTGTCGAAGAGCAGATGGGCGGCACCCTCGGCGAATCCACCGACGTCAAGATCCCGGTCGTCGGCGTCACCAAACCCGATGGCGCACTGCTTCGCGCTAGCGTCGGCCCTGCGACGGTAGAACTCTCCGCCGACACCAAGACCATCCAGGCCCGTAACGTGATTGCGCAGACCAAGACCGGGTCGACCAGCGATGTGGTGATGGCCGGCGCCCACCTCGACAGCGTTCCCGAGGGCCCGGGCATCAACGACAACGGATCCGGTGTGGCCGCGGTTCTGGAGACCGCTTTGCAATTGGGCAGTTCACCGGGGATCCACAACGCAGTGCGATTCGGGTTCTGGGGCGCTGAGGAGCTCGGGCTGATCGGCTCGCACAAGTATGTCCAGTCATTGGATGTCGAAGCGCTCAAAAACATTGCGCTGTACCTGAATTTCGACATGCTCGCGTCGCCGAACCCGGGCTATTTCACCTACGATGGCGACCAGTCGTTGCCGGCTGACAAGCGTGGCAGTCCGGTGGTGCCGGAGGGCTCCGCCGGAATCGAGCGGTCGCTGGCCGCCTACCTCAACTCCGCCGGAAAAACGCCGCAGGACACCTCGTTTGACGGCAGGTCCGACTACGACGGCTTCACCCAGGCCGGCATCCCGTCGGGCGGCTTGTTCTCCGGCGCAGAAAACAAGAAGTCTTCCGAGGAGGCCAAGCTGTGGGGTGGTGAAGCCGACCAGCCGTTCGACCCCAACTACCACAAGAGCACCGACACCTTGGAGCACATCGACCGCGCCGAACTCGCCATCAACGGCGGTGGCGTCGCCTATGCGACCGGTCTATACGCCCAAGATCTCAGTGGGCGCAACGGTATTCCGGTCCGTGAGGACCGGACCCGTCACCAGCTGTCGAAGAAATGAGTTAGTCGCCAGTACGCTCGAACTTGTCTTCGAAATCGCCGCCGGCACAGGCGCTTCCAGTCGTCACGTTGTGGCCGTGCCCGGTGAGCAGCGGGATCGGATCTTGCAGCGGGTCGGGCAGCGGATACTCCGCGGTGAGTTTGATATGCACGGTTCCGCCGAGATTGCAGGGCACCGTGCCCTCGTCATTGCGGGTCCATTTGCCGCCGCTGAACACCAGGGGCACCACCCCGTCGATCGCATGAAACAGGCTCATGCACCGATCGCCGGTGCGCAGGCACACCGTACGGACGGTGAGATCGTCTTGTCCCGGTGCAGAACCGCCGTTCGCGTAGGTGATTGTTTCGTGGTATCGCCCGCGTAGCGCTGTGGACGGTGATGCCGCGCGTGGAGGCAACGCGGCCGGATCGGGAACTTTGGAGAGGTCGGGATCGCCGGTGCGGGTAAAGGTTACGGTTCGCTTCGCCGTGCTGCAGCTGTTGGTGGTTGACCTGGTGGTGTCACCGGACAGTGTGCCGTCCGGTTGCGGCTGCAGGGTGAACACCACCCAGACTTCGGTGGGCGCGTCATTGCAGGACGTAGAGCCCAGACCCACGGCAAGCCAACTACCGCCGACCTGATCGAACACCAAATTCGAGACGAGCACGACTCCGCTACCACCGACGTAGGACGCCGTCGCGATACAGCCGCCGGATCCGCACGTAGAGCGCACATCCCAGGTGCCAGTCATCGGCGGTGCACCCGCGACCACTTTTCCTTCGAGGTCGGTGCCGGGGCCGTAGTCCGCCCGGTAGGTGCCGCTGAACGCGTGGGCGGTGGCTGCGGGCGCGGTCGATGGTGTGCTGCCACCCCGATCGTGGTGCCGCACAAACGTCACGCCCGCAAAAATGGCCCCGGCCACCAGCAGCAACGCGGTAACCGCCAGCGACGCAATCAATGTCGGGCGCGAAACACGCGGAGGGCTGGTCATCAGGGTGGGCGCGGGCGCGGTCGGGCCTGGCGGGGGTGCGGGTGGGGGCTGGTGGACGTGGCCGGACGGCCGGCTGAGAAGGGCGCTCAGCTCGCGGGCGAAATCTCGGCAGCTGGGATACCGGTCGGCGGGCGACTTGGCCATCGCCCGGGCCAGCACCGGATCCAGCACAGCCAACTCGGGCCGCCGTTCCCCGAGCGAAGGTATCGGCGCTGCAACGTGTTTGGTGATCACCACGGCCGGGTTGGAATCGACGTACGGTGGCGCTCCGGTCAATAGGTCAAAGGCAGTGCACGCCAGTGCATATTGATCGGTGCGACCGTCGAGCGGCTCACCCCTCAACTGCTCGGGCGCCGCGTAGGCCATCGTGCCGACGGCCATATTGGTGGCGGTCAGGCCCGCTGGGTCATCGATCAGACGCGCGATACCGAAGTCGGCCAGGAAAATTCGTTGTGCTTGCGGATCCAGCAGGATGTTGGCCGGTTTCACGTCGCGATGCAGCAAGCCCCGTTGATGCGCATAATCCAACGCCGACGCCACTGCCGTGACGATCTCCAGCGCTTCACCGACGGGCAGGCCGTTGGGATGGTGCTCGCGCACCAGCCGGGACGCGTCCGTGCCCCCGACATAATCCATCGAAATCCACAACTGACCGTCGTATTCACCGCGGTCATGAACACCCAAGATGTTGGGATGCGACAAGCTGGCCGTCAGATCGGCCTCACGCAGAAACCGCGCCCGATACTGCGGGTCGGCGGTCCACTGCGCCGGCAGCACCTTCAGCGCGTCCTGGCGCGGCAACCGGGGATGCGCGGCCAGATACACCGTGCCCATGCCGCCGGCACCCACCACCCGCAGGATCGTGAATCCCGCGAACGCTTCACCTACCGATACCGGCATGGGCAGATCCTAACCGGAAGCTATGGTGGGAGTTGTTTAGCTGGCGAACCTGGTGAGCGTAGAAACATCACGATGACCGATGGTTTAGGCACGGGGCGGTCCTTTGCGGTGCCGCAGTTCGGTGTATTGGGCCCGTTGCAGGTGCGCATGGGCGATGAATCGCTGCCGTTGGGCACCCCCAAGCAGCGGGCGGTGCTGGCGATGTTGATCGTCAATGCGAATCGACCGGTGGGCATCGACTCGCTCATCGGTGCCGCATGGGACCAGCGGCCGCCGCAGGGAGCGCGGGCCACGCTGCACGCCTACATCTCCAACTTGCGTCGGCTGATGAGCGATGCGGGCATCGACCGCTCCGTGCTGGCCAGCAAACCGCCGGGCTATCAACTGTCCATCAGCGACGATCAGTATGACTTTGGCCGATTCATCGCCGAGAAAAACGCCGGCGTGCAGGCCGCGGCCGACGGGCAGTTCGAGCAGGCCGGCCAGCACCTGTTGGCCGCGCTTGGCCAGTGGCGCGGACCGGTTCTCGAGGACCTGAGCGACTTTCACTTCGTGGAGACCCTGGCCGCGGCGATCGACGAGGAGAGGGTTCTTGTCTACATCGCGCGCGCTGAAGCCGAAATCGCGTGCGGTCGACCGCATAACGTGATCGCGGAGCTGGAGGCGTTGACCGCCAGGCATGGCTATCGGGAACCATTGTGGGCCCAGTTGATTACCGCCTACTACTTGGACGACCGTCAGTCCGACGCGCTGGACGCGTACTTGCGGCTGAAAGCGCTACTCGCGGAAGACTTGGGCATCGACCCGAGCTGGACGATCCGGGAGCTCTACGAGCAGATTCTGCGTCAGGAGCCGTTGGACGCTCGCAAGGTTGCCCAATCGCACGCCGAGGACACCATTGTCGCCCAGTCGGACAACGCAATCCGAGTCCGCCGGGCTGCGACGGCGGCACTGATCGGCGCCGACGGGCGACGCTATGCGTTAGCCGGCACGGCCACCCGGATAGGTCGCAGCCCCGACAACGACATCGTGCTGTCCGACGCCAAAGTCAGCCGCCACCACGCCGTCATCGCCGATGACGGCCGGACGATCCTCATCACCGATCTGGGATCGGCGAACGGAGTCCGGGTGCGCCGGAAACGTATCGACCCCAGCGCCGAACTGCGCGATGGCGATCGCATTCGGATCGGCGACGAGGAATTCACGCTCGAGACCGGAGCCGGCCCCGCCGCGCAGTAGCCGGCCGCCGGTGAGCGGTCCGTTAAGGATCCAGTAAGCGCTGTCCCGCACCGTGAGCAAGCGCAGGTGTTGCACCGCATCACCGCACCCTCACGAAAGGACAACGCACATGAAGATTCTGCCCGCCAACATCGAAGAACAGATCGAGCGCGTCGATCGCAATCGCAGCCTGATCATCGGGATCAGTGCGGGACTGGTCGCGTTCTGGTGCCTCTACCGGGTGCTGTGGTCGATCTATCTCTCGCTGACCTACGACTTCTTGTTCGGGTCGCTGGTGTTCTCCATCGTGCTGTGGAGTGTGATCGGCGTCGTCGCGACGATTGCAGCCACCGGATTCCTCACGCGTTACGCCAAGCGACCTTGAGCCGGAAAGATGGCCAACTCGTATCGGCCCGAACCCCCACAGTTACTGCCCACCACCGTCGCTGACGGGCGCGCCCCGGGTGTGTACTACCGCATCGACGGAGAGTTGGTGCCGGTGCTGCACATCTGGCTCGACGGCAGTGTGCCGGTGTTTTTCGAGCACCACGTCATTTTATGGAAGGACCCTGGGCTCGATATCGGGCTCAGGGGCAAGGGTGCGCTCAAGCGGATGATCGCGGGCATGCCACTGCTGATGACCGAGGCGCGCGGGCCGGGGCAGGTCGCATTTTCGCGCGACGGCACCGGACACGTCTTTCCACTGCATTTGCGGCCCGGGACTGCGGTCGAGGTTCGCGAGCACCAATATCTCGCGGCCACCGGCAATTTGGAGTACGGATTCACCCGCCAGAAGGGGATCCGAAACATGTTGTTCGGCTCGAGTGGGTTCTTCGTGGACCGGTTCGCCGCGACACAGTCAGAGGGCGTGGTGTGGCTGCACGGCTACGGAAATGTTTTTGAGAAAGTTCTCGCCCCCGGTGAGCAGATCGATGTGGAGCCCGGAAGTTGGATCTTCCGCGATGAAAGTGTGCGGATGGATCCACAGGTTTATGGACTTCGGACCGGAATGTTCGGTGGGAGCGGCAATCTCGTCTTCAATCGCTTCACCGGTCCCGGCCGGGTCGGACTTCAGTCGATGTACGTCGACATGTCCGGCGACGTATCGACATGACTGTGCTGGCGCATTAAGGATCCATAAAGTCCTCTGCCGCACTGTGATTAGGCATCACGTCCACAACACAAACAAGGAGTCCATCAATGAAACGCGAAATCCTGATCATGGCCGGTACGGTGGCCGCCCTCGCCACGGTGATGGTGGGTTGTTCACACCACGACAAGGCCGTCAGCGTCGGTAATGCCGCAGTGGCGCCCGCCGGCTCGTCGAACACCAAGGTGCTCGTCGACGGTAAAGATCAAAACGTCAAGGGCCAGGTCGCTTGCACCACTACCGCCGGCACGGTCAACATCGCCATCAGTGGCGGATCCGGTTCGTCCGGTGTTCCCAGCGGCATCGGCGCCGTGCTGACCGATGCCAACCCGCCGGCCGTCAAATCCGTTGCGCTGGGCAATGTCAACGGCGTCACATTGGGCGTCGGCGGCACCAGCGGCAAGGCCAACGCCACCAAGGACGGCAGCACCTACAAGATCAGCGGTACCGCCAGTGGTGTGGACATGTCCAACCCGATGGCGGGACCGGTCAACAAGTCGTTCGAACTCGACGTCGCCTGCCCCTAACACCGGCTCTGTCCGGCCACCGAGTGTCGCCACGCCGACATTCGGTGGCCGGGCGGCCGCAGTGAATCCACCAGACGAAAGGAACATCCCTCATGAAAAACAACAAACCCGCGCTCATCCTGGCCGGGGCGATCGCCGCGCTCTTCGTCATCACGTTCGTGATTCGCTTTGTCGCGCTGAGCGAACTCGGCCTGCCCGGCGGTTGGACGCTCTACTTCGGCCTGCCGGTCGGAGGCATCGGCCTGCTGATTCTGCTGTTGCGGCTCGGGCTGCTCAACGTCGGCCAACAACCGAGCGCTACGATGCGGGCCTTTCAGCACGACGCTGCCATGCACGTCCCGTGGACGCCGGCGCCGACCGCGGCGCCGACGACGCAACGACTGCAGGAGATCGAGAACCTGCGCGCCAGCGGCGCCATCTCTGACGAGGAGTACACCGCGGAGCGTGCGCGGATCATCGCGAGCCTGTAGAACCTCCTGAGGTTCAACCGATCTCCGATAGCTTCGGCATCACCTCGTCGCCGATGCGTTTCACGAAGCCGGCAGGATCCGGTGCGCCTGGCATGGGGCCGGCGTGGATCATGTCGATACCGAGTTCGGAGAACCGTTCCAGCTTCCTGAGGTATCCGTCGAGATCCTCGAACGGGTCCTCCAAGACGCCAACGGTTTTCCGGATCTCGGCGACATCACGACCCACCGTTTCGCAATGGCGGCTCAACACGTCGATCTTGTGAGTGAGCACGTCGATGTCGGAATCGGTCGAGTTCCAGACATCGGCGTACTGCGCGACGAGCCGCAGCGTCTTCTTCTCACCGCCGCCACCGATCAGGATCGGCGGCCGCCGGATCGGCTGGGGCTGGCAGATCGTTTCGGCCAGCTGATAGTGCTTGCCGTCGTAGGTCCCGTCGTTGTCGCTCCACATCTGCTGACAGATCTGCAGGGTCTCTTCGAGCATCTCGAACCGATCGCGCAACGGCGGATACGGAACGCCCAGGGCGAGATGCTCACGCTCATACCACGCGGCGCCGATGCCGAACATCGACCGGCCCTGTGAGAGCACATCAAGAGTCGTCACTGTTTTGGCCAGCAACCCCGGATGCCGGTAGGTGACCCCGGTAACCAACAACGCCAGGGTGATGTTCGTGGTCCGGCCGGCCAGGTAGCCCAGCGAGGTGTAGCCCTCCAAGAAGGGATCTTCCGCGCGCCCAACGTTTTCCATCTGGAAGAAGTGATCGGCAAGCGTGAACATCGTCGCGCCGATCTCTTCGGCGGCTGTCGCGGTAGCCAACAGGGTCGGTGCCAACTGGGCCGCGTCGCCCGGCAAGAAGTCGATGAAGTGTATGCCCAATTGCATTGGTAGCTCCGTTCGTTAGTCGGTCAAGCGCTGAAGCAGAGACAGCGCATCGTTGATGACGCGCCGTTCCGGCTCCGAGTAGCGCTCCTGCATGGCACGGGCCAGCCATTCCTCGCGGATCTGACGATCGCTTTCTGCGCGGCGCCGTCCGGCGGCGGTCAGCGAAATCACTTGTCGCCGACCGTCATCGGGGTCAGGAGCACGACGAATAAGGCCGTGCTGGTCGAGTCCGGCCAGGATGGCGGCCATCGACTGCGGCCGTACTCGCTCGGAGGCGGCCAGCGCGCTGGTCGACGACGTGCCTTCTTTCCACAGCCGGGTTAGCACCGCAGTTTGCGATGGTGTCAGCCCGCCGCCGGTGCTGACGTCTTTGAGTTGGCGGCGAAGTCGGCTGAACATCACCCGCAGATCCCGGGCGGCGGCTCCTGCCGACTCGCTGATCCCGTCCACTCGATCCAATCTACATTAGACAGTACAAACTGTACAGTCTGGACTGTCTAATGCGAGGGCCTGCGGCTTAGGTCGCGTCTCCGCGCAACTCCCAGAATCGGGTGCTTTCCTCCGAATCGTCCGGAGTATGCACCCATATCGCGGCGACGACCGTCACCAGCGCCCAGCCGATGATGGCGGCCGGGATAGCCCAGAGGCGGCGCAGCAGCAGCGCTGTCGCGCACTGGCCGGCGAGGTTGGCGTCGTGGGCTCCGGGGCTCTGCGACAGGCTCCCGTTGAAGCCCCTCCCGCAACTGATTTGCATTCCCCATTGGTCGTATTGGTCCAGGTGCACCGGAAACCACAGCGCCAGCAGTCCGGTGGCGATCAACGCGGCGCCCACGACTCCGAGTAGTACCTGACGATTGCTCACGAGTCTCCTCTCGGGTCACGCCGTGTGCCGAGATATGTGAATCGGCGCATCGACGGTAGTCCAGCTGCCCTTGCGGTCATGTCATGCACACGTTTGCGAACAGCAGCACCGGCCACGACACGATCGATCCCAGGAACGACACCACCAGATCGACCCCGTGCATGTTCTGAAGATGCGCGGTGTGCGTCGTCGACCAGATGGCTCCGATCAGCAGATACGGTGTGCCGACGACCACTCCCAGCGCGATCAGCTGCGCGATCGTGAGCTGGTAGCCGAGGACGCGGCGAATCGTCTCCAGCATGAGCGGTTACCTCCCAACCGGGCCCCTGAAACGCTGCTCAGGCGTATCGAGCAAGAGCTATGTTAATGATGGTTCTGACTCGGCGGTAGGTTTTTTGGCAACAATCCGCGGGATAGGGTGAGGCGGTGACGACGCCGCGAGCGCAGGGCGCCGCCGAAGTACGCCGACGGCCCAAGGATCGCAAAGATCAGATCGCCCGGGCATCCGCCGAGGCGTTCAGTGCGCAGGGCTACCACGCCGTCAGCATGGAAGCGATCGCGGCCAAGGTCGGAATATCCGCGCCGGCGCTGTATCGGCACCATGCCAGCAAGTACGAGCTGTTCCGCGACGCCGTCCTGGCGCTTGGCCAGCAACTGGTCGACTGCACCGACTTCGCCGATACCGAAGCCGGCGGCGATCCCGCCGAGACGCTGGACCGACTGGTCGAGGCGCTGATCGACGTGACGCTGGCCAATCGTGAATCCGGCGGGCTGTATCGATGGCAGGCTCGCTACCTGCACGGCGAAGACCAATCTGCGCTCGGCGATCAGCTGCGATTGGTGAACCGCCGAATTCAGCGGCCGCTCATTGCGATTCGCCCCAACCTGACCTCGTCGCAGCGATGGATGCTGTCGGCGGGGCTGCTCAGCGTGATCGGAAGCGCCGTCGACCACCGAGTTCAGTTGCCCGCCAACGACATCCGCGCGCTGCTCGCCGGCGCCGCCTCGGCGGTACTCCAGGCCGAGCTGCCGGAACCGGCGGATACCGTGGACCGCCCGGCCTCGTGGCGAATCTTCGAAGCCGACACCGGGGTATACGAAGCCCTGCTGCAGGCGTCGATGGTGTTGTTCAACGCCAAGGGCTATCCCGAGACCAGCATGGCCGAGATCGCCTCGGCCGTCGGTATTCCGGTGTCGGGGATCTACCGCTACTTCCCGGGCAAGTGCGACATCCTCGCGACGGGGTTGCGGCGTGCGGCCGATCGGGTCTCGGGCCGGCTGTCGGCGATCCTGACCGGGCTGACCGAACCGGGCCATATGCTCACCTTGCTGATCGAGGCATACGTGGCTACCTCGTTCGCGAATCCGGATCTGGCCGCGATCTATTACACCGAACGGGTGAACCTGACGCGCGTGGATCAGGAACTGCTCCGTAGTGTGCAGCGCTCGACGATCGATGCCTGGATGCGCCTACTGGCAGCGGCGCGGCCGGCGCTCACCGAGACGCAGGCGCGTGTTCTGGTCCATGCGGCGATGGCGCTGGTAGTCGATGTTGGTCGGCTGGTGCACTACGAGAACTCCGCCGACAACTCCGCCTATTCGCAGGCGTGTGTGCGAAAACTGATGGAAGCTACGGTTTTTGGGACTGGCGGATAGCATTTCCGCCCAGGTAGGCTAGGTACCCGATCAATCCGACGGCGCCCAGGCTGCGGGTCTGCCGGCTCGCGAACGTCAGTCCCAGCACGGTCTCGATGCTGCCGTTGGTGTAGATGTGCTGGCGGGTGTTGCGCGGGAACGCCGACTTGGTGATCGGCTCGAACAACGACGGGCTGGTGAAGTGGGCCAGGCCGGCGCCGGCCACGGCCAGACCCGAAAAGCGGGCAACGCGATTACTTTTGCGAGACATGAAGCTCCTTAGGCGATTGCGTAGTCGCTCAGCGGGAAATTCGACGCTTCTTCGATTGCTGTCGAGGTGGCCATCGGACGCAACAGCGATGGTTCACCGCTGGGATTGAAATAGTACGAACGTGATGTCGCGCAGTTACCGAGCGTCCACAGCGAGTCGCCCAGCAGTTCGGTCATCCGGTCGAGGTAGCGCGCGTTGGCCTCTTCCGTCACTTCGAATGTGTCCGCGCCCCGGTGCTTGAGCTCGGTGAAAAGGCGCTCCATCAACCGCATCTGGTATTCCATGGTGTTGAAGAAGTTCAGTCCCAAGAAAGCAAACGGGCTGGCCAAGCTGAGGTAGTTCGGGAAGTAAGGCATCGAGACGCCCTGATAAGCCTGGAATCGCGTGTCGCGCCACCACTTTCCGAGGTTGCGGCCATCGCGGCCGATCACCTCGATGGCCGGGAAGTTGGCCTCCCACAGGTCGAATCCGGTGGCCAGCACCAGCGTGTCGATGTGGGTCTTCGAGCCGTCGGCGTTGACGATCCCGTCGATCTCGACGCGTTCGATTCCGTCGGCCTGCAGGTGGACATGCGGTTTGGCGAAGCTGCGGAAATAGGTGTTGGAGAACGTCGGCCGCTTACACCCGATGTCGTAGTCGGGGGTGAGCTTGCGGCGCAGTTCTTTGTCGCGAATCGCCAGGAACTGGTTGATCTTGCATAGATCCATCGCCGAGATGTTGAGCCGGCGAAACAGTGGAACCCGGTATCGCACCACACCGACGGTGATCATCAACTCGTAGATGGTGTCGGTGATCGTCCGGATCATGCGCTGCGTCCACGGTAAACGGGCGAAGAGCCGTTTGGCTCGATCCGAGAACTGCAGGTCGATCTTCGGTGCCACCCAGATCGGGGTCCGCTGATACACAGTGAGATCGGCGGCCTTCTCCGCGAGTTTCGGAATCAGCTGCACTGCCGTCGCGCCGGTCCCGATGATCCCGATCCGTCTGCCCGTCGGATCGAAGTCGTCTTCCCACTCGGTGGTGTGGATGACCTTGCCCTCGAACGTCGCGATCCCCGGAATGTCGGGTGCTTTCGGCTGAGACAGAAACCCGGTAGCGGTGATCAGGTAGCGCGCGGACAGCACGTCGCCACCGGACAGCGCGACCTGCCAGCGACGGGCCTCCTCGTCCCAGCGGGCGCTCTCCACGACGGTGTTGAACCGCATGTGTCGTCGAACGTCGTACTTGTCGGCCACCCCCGCGGCGTACTGCTTGATCTCCGGTCCCGGGGTGAATAACCGGGACCAGTTCGGGTTCGGCTCGAAGAAGTAGGAGTAAGTCGTGGTGGGGACGTCGACGGCCAGGCCCGGATAGTGGTTGACGTGCCAGGTTCCGCCGAGGTCGTCCTCCCGGTCGAGGATGACAAAGTCGTCGATATCCATGCGTTTGAGCTGGATTGCCGCGCCGATACCGCCGAAGCCAGCCCCGACGATCACGGCCTCGAAGTGCTCCGAACTCATGGCACGACAATATACGCAGTACCACTGGTACCGGCAATCGACCGGGCCCTAGCCGGGCTCGTTTTTCCTCCTCGGCTTCTTGCCGGATGCGTTGTTGTCCGCGAGCAACGCCGCGTTGTCGTCTTCGAGGTCAAGAATGCGGCCGATGCCGGCGAGGTTGACGCCGGCGGCGACCAAATGGCTGATCCGTCGGAGACGGGCCAGGTCGTCGGCGCTGTAGCGGCGGGTGCCGCCATCACTACGAATCGGGGTGAGCAGGCCATGGCTCTCGTAGAGCCGCAACGACTGCACGGGAACACCGGAAAGTTCGGCAGCGACCGAAATTCCGTACACACCATGGCTCGCGGCAGGTTGGTCCTGAGGGTCAGGTCGATCGTTCGTCACTGTCATCCCTTGGCTACGACTACAGGAAATCTTTTTAGCACACTTGCGACTTAATTGTCTGGGTGCTATATAAAATCTGTGTCAAGTGGCACAGATTACGGGTGACACACATAGAAGATTGGAGAGGCAGGGGTGACCACCATGCTGATGCGTACCGACCCGTTCCGCGAGCTGGACCGTTTCACCCAGCAGGCGCTGGGCACTGCCGCCCGTCCGGCGGTCATGCCGATGGACGCGTGGCGTGAAGGCGATGCGTTCCTCGTCGAGTTCGACCTACCTGGGATCGACCAAGACTCGCTGGACCTCGACATCGAGCGCAACGTCGTGACTGTTCGTGCCGAACGTCCGGCCGTCGATCCGAATCGCGAGATGCTCGCCACCGAGCGGCCGCGCGGAATCTTCAGCCGGCAGCTGGTTCTCGGTGAGAATCTCGACACCGACCGCATCGAAGCCTCCTATCAGGAGGGCGTGCTGCGGCTCCGTATCCCGGTGGCAGAGAGAGCCAAGCCACGAAAGATCACGATCGGTCGTGGTGACGCGCACCGGACGCTCGACGACAAAACCACCAAGCACGAGGTGATCAACGCTTGACCCCGCAGTGGGCGGCAGCAGGGCCGCGTGGCCTGCGCGCCCGGCTGCCGCCCATTGCAATTCGCCCGAAATAGGAGGTTGTGGTGTCCGTCGATCCACCAGGCGTGTTCGCGTCGTTAGCTGAGATCGCGCGAGAAGCCTCAACGCCGAAAGAGATGTACGCCGCGATATGTGTCGCGGCAACACTGACAGTTCCCGGATGCGACCATGCCAGCCTGATGATCTGCCGGGACGGCGAGTGCAGCACCGTCGCCGTGAGCGACTCAGTCGCGCGCCAGATCGACAAGCTGGAACTGGCGCTGGGCAGTGGCCCATGCCTCGATGCTGTCCAAGAGTGCACCGCTCAAATTCAGGCCGACCTGACCGCGGACAGTCGGTGGCCGTCGTTGGCGAACCGGGTGCTCGCTGAGACACCGGTGCGCGGCGCGCTGAGCGTTCGGCTGCCGGTGGACCGGGCCCGGGTCGGCGCACTCAACCTCTTTTCCGACACAGCCAATGCCTTCGACGAGCGATCAGTCGAGTGTGCGCTCGTGTTGGGCGCGTTCGCCACGGTTGCGACGAATGCTGTGGCGCAAGGCGAAGACGTCGCCTCGCTGCGCCGCGGGCTGGCGAGCAGTCGCGCGATCGGCAAAGCCATCGGCATGCTGATGGTATTGAACGACGTGTCGGACGACGACGCCTTTGGCATGCTGCGCCGAACATCGCAAGAGACCAACGTCAAGCTCGCCGAGGTCGCGGCCGACATTGTGCGAGGCGCAGCCGCCGCACGGCCTGAGGACTTATTCGCGGCCGAGCACACGTAGCGCTGCGGCCACCGCCAGGCCGGGCACGTCGAGCGTCTTGGAGCCCAGATCGTGCCGGGCACCGGCGATCTCGACGATCTGCGTCGGCGCGGAAATCAACGCCGCGGCGTCACGCACCTCATCCGGAGTGCCGAACGGATCCGACGTGCCGTGGGTGAACACTGTCGGCACCGCGATGTCGGGCAGATGTTCGGTGCGGGCCCGTTCCGGCTTGCCCGGTGGATGCACCGGATAGGAGAACAACGTCAGCACGTCGACGCCCGCTTCTTTCGCGGCCACCACCATCGACGTCATCCGACCACCATAGGAGTGGCCGCCGGCGATCAGCGGACCGTCGGACAGACCGCCGCAGACGGTGATGGCCTCGACAATGCCGGCGCGATCGGTCGCCGCCGAACCCGACGGCGGACCCTTGGGTCGTCTGCGCCGGTAGGGCAGGTTGTAGCGGACGGCAAGCCAGCCGCGTCGGGCCCACTCGTCGCAAAGTCTTTGCAGCAGCGGTGATTCTCTGTTGCCACCGGCTCCGTGCGTCAGCACCACCACGCCGGCCGGTGCCCCGTCCGGTTCGTGGGCGACGCCCGCGATCTGTTCGAGGTCGATCACGAGTGCAGCCTAAACAATGGAGACACCGGCCCGTGGCCGTGTCCGAGCGGATAGGAGGTCCGCAGACATTCGGTCACCCATCCTTTGGCGAACGAGACCGCGTCGAGTACCGGGTAACCATGCGCCAGGGCGCAGGCCGTCGCGGCGGCTAATGTGTCGCCCGCGCCGTGGTCGTTAGTGGTGTCGACCCGCGGTGTATCGAACTCGTGAAAGCCGTTGCCGTCGAACAATAAATCAGTGCTGCTGGCCGACCCTTGCAGGTGTCCACCCTTGACCATTACCCATTTCGGCCCCAGTGCATGCAGGGCGCGGGCCGCATCGGCCTGAGTCTTCGGGTCCACGACGTCGATACCGACCAACAGTCTGACCTCGTGCAGATTGGGTGTCACCAATGTCGCCAGCGGAAACAGTTCGGCACGAAGAGAATCCAGCGCAGTGTCGTCGAGCAGAGGATCGCCGTGCATCGATGCGGACACCGGGTCGACGACCAGTGGCACGCCGGCACCGTGCTTGCGCCAACTCCGCGCGACCGCGTCGATGATCTCGGCCGATGCGAGCATCCCGGTCTTGGCGGCCTGCAGTCCGATATCGTCGCATACCGCCGCGATTTGGGCGGTGACAAAGTCAGGCGGGGTTTTGTGAAAGTCCGTTACGCCCAATGAGTTCTGCACCGTCACCGCAGTGACCGCGCAGAGCGTGTGCACGCCCAACAGCGTGCAGGTGCGGATGTCGGCCTGAACACCCGCGCCCCCACCGGAGTCCGATCCGGCGATCGTCAGCACCCGCAGTGGCGTCGTACCAGACGGCGCCAGCGGAAGGTAACTCACTGGGCGAGCGGCAGATACACCCGGTTGCCGTGCTCGGCGAACTCGACCGACTTCTCCGCCATGGCCGCTTCGATGGCTTCTTCGGTGTCGAGTCCGTGCTTGGCCGCGTACTCCCGGACGTCCTGGGTGATTCGCATCGAGCAGAACTTCGGCCCGCACATCGAGCAGAAGTGGGCGGTCTTGGCCGGCTCGGCCGGCAGCGTCTCGTCGTGATACTCCCGCGCGGTGTCGGGATCCAGCGACAGGGCGAACTGGTCGTGCCAGCGGAACTCGAAGCGCGCCTGTGACAGCGCGTTGTCGCGCTCTTGTGCGTGCGGGTGCCCCTTGGCCAGATCGCCGGCGTGGGCGGCGATCTTGTAGGCGATCACACCGTCCTTGACGTCCTTGCGGTCGGGCAGGCCGAGGTGCTCCTTGGGGGTGACGTAGCACAGCATCGCCGTGCCGGCCTGCGCGATGATCGCCGCGCCGATCGCCGACGTGATGTGGTCGTAGGCCGGTGCGATGTCGGTGGTCAGCGGCCCCAGCGTGTAGAACGGGGCCTCCTCGCACAGCTCCTCTTCCAGCCGCACGTTCTCGACGATCTTGTGCATCGGGACGTGGCCCGGGCCTTCGATCATCACCTGTGCGCCATGGGCTTTCGCGATTTTGGTGAGCTCGCCCAGCGTGCGCAGCTCGGCGAACTGCGCGGCGTCGTTCGCGTCGGCGATCGAGCCCGGCCGTAGCCCGTCGCCGAGTGAGAACGTCACGTCGTACTGTGCGAAGATGTCGCACAGCTCTTCAAAGTTGGTGTACAGGAACGATTCCTGATGGTGGGCCAGGCACCAGGCGGCCATGATCGAACCACCTCGGGACACGATGCCGGTCACCCGCTTGGCGGTCAGTGGCACGTACCGCAGCAATACCCCGGCATGCACGGTCATGTAATCCACGCCCTGCTCGCACTGCTCGATCACGGTGTCGCGGTATATCTCCCACGTCAGCAGCGTCGGGTCGCCGTTGACCTTCTCCAGTGCCTGATAGATCGGCACGGTGCCGACCGGCACCGGTGAGTTACGCAGGATCCATTCGCGGGTGGCGTGAATGTCCTTGCCGGTGGACAAATCCATGATGGTGTCCGCGCCCCAGCGGGTGGCCCACACCATCTTGTCGACTTCTTCGGCGATCGACGACGTCACCGCCGAGTTGCCGATGTTCGCGTTGACCTTCACCGCGAACGCCTTGCCGATGATCATCGGCTCGCTCTCGGGGTGGTTGTGATTGGCCGGGATCACCGCACGGCCGCGGGCGACCTCGTCGCGGACCAGGTCGGCCGGCATCTGCTCGCGCGTGGCGATGTAGGCCATTTCGGCGGTGATCTCGCCGGCACGGGCTCGCTGCAGCTGCGTGCCGCGGTCGCGCACCACACCCGGGCGCGGTGGCAGGCCGGCCGTCACGTCGATCACCGCGTCGGGATCGGTGTAGGGGCCGGAGGTGTCGTAAAGGTCGAGATGTTCGCCGTTGGACAGATTGACCCGGCGGAACGGGACCTTGGCGACGGGCCCGTCGGGGTGCACCTCAAGGTCCCGGTAGACCTTCTGGCTGCCGGCGATCGGGCCGGTGGTCACGGTTGGTTCGACTGCTAAATCGGTCATTTCTCATCTCCCTACGTCGGCATTACCCGATCAGGTTCGTACGGTCGACGGCCCCGAGCCGTCCTCTCAGCGCACCGGGTGTGCGCTCCCGCGTATCTATTGCGCTTCCACGCTAGCGCAGCCGGGCCGCGGCGCGCAGGCGTGCAGAAATTCACGGTCCGATCGAGGGCTTGCCGACCCAATCAGGTCATGCCTAATCAGTAGGCAAGCCGTGTTCATGGTGGAAAGATGTGTGGCGTGCGGGAGGTGGCCGGAACAAGTATCGGAATCGATGCCTGGCCAGCCCGGTGGCCGGCGGTCGACGATGAGAAGCCGGGCGTCGGGGCTTTCCGATTCTGGTTCGTCGGCCAGCGCTGGGAGTGGTCGGACCAGCTGGCCCGGATGCACGGCTACGAACCCGGGACCGTCGAGCCCACGACGGAGTTGCTGCTCTCGCACAAGCATCCCGACGACCGCGGTCATGTCCAGGACCTGCTCGACCGGGCACTGTTGTCCCAGGGCTCGTTCTCCAGCCGTCACCGCTTCGTCGACACCGCCGGTACCGTGCACGAGGCGATCGTGGTGGCCGACCGGATGTCCGACGAGACTGGCGCAGTGGTGGGTACCGTCGGTTACTACCTCGACCTCACCGCGACCTTCGTCGAGACCCGCCAGGTGGCCCTCGACGAGGCCTTGCCCGATCTATTCGAGGCGCGCGCCCTGATCGAGCAGGCCAAAGGTCTGCTGATGGCGATCTACCGGGTCAGCCCCGAACAGGCCTTCGGCGTGCTGCGGTGGCGATCGCAGGAGACCAACACCAAGCTGCGCTCGTTGGCCAAGCAACTCATCACCGAAAACGCCACGTTGCCTCCGCCGTCAGCGGAGACCCAAGCCATCTTCGATCATCTGTTGTTAACAGTGCATCAGCGTATTCCGGGTGAATCCACCACGTAAGCGCGCTGCCAGATAGGCTCGACGAGACGGTGGACGGCAGGCCGGGCTACGTTGCCGTCCAGCGGGTCTGGACCAATACCCGTGGTCCCAGGCTGACGGATTGAATGCATCGAAGCGGGTGAGCGCGATGGATTTGCTGGTGGTCGACTCCGAGGTTCGACCAGAAGCCGTGCTGGTGCATGCCATCGGCGAGATCGATTCCAGCACCGCCGAGCAGCTGCGGTCGCAGTTGCAGTCGGCGCTGCAGCAGGCCGAAACCCAAGAATCTCGATTGCTGATCCTCGACTTGCAAGGCGTGACGTATTTCGGCAGTGCCGGTCTGAACGCTGTGCTGGATTGTCACAAGCAAGGTGCGCGGGCCGGGACGTCCGTTCGGTTGGTCGCGGATAACGGCCTGGTTGTTCGCCCAATCGAGGTCACGAATCTGGATAGCCTGCTGGACCTCTATCCCACCCTGCCCGATGCACTGGAAGGCCGTAATTCCGAGCAGGGGTCGTGAGCGGAGAGCAACGCCCCGGCTGGCCACGCGATCCCAAGGTTCTGCCACCTGACCTCGCCGCGGCGGTGGCGCTCGGCGGGCGAATGGGCCGGCTGTTCGCTGAATTCGATTGGACCGCTCATCCTCTCGGCTCGCCCCAGTCGTGGCAGCCGGTAGTGCGGTCCGCGGTCGCGGTGGTGTTGACGTCGCGCTTTCCGATCGTGTTGTGGCTGGGCGCTGAGGATCTGTTCCTGATATACAACGACGCCTACATCGCGATCCTCGGTGACCGGCACCCGGAAGCGTTGGGTCAACGCGGCCAGTACGCCTGGTGGGATATCTGGGAGCCGATCAGCCCGATGCTCGCCAGCGTCATCGCGACCGGCGAAGCAACCTGGTCGCACGACCTGATGTTGCCGATGGTGACTGCAGGCCGCCGCCGGGAGCGATATTTCACCTTCACCTACAGTCCGCTGATCGGCGACGACGGCAAGACCTACGGGATCTTCTGTCCATCTTTCGAAACCACCGAACGCGTGCTGAGCGAGCGCCGGCTGTATCTGCTGAACGCAGTGGCCTCGGCTGTGATGGACACCAACACGATTGACGATGCGGCCAATGCAACGGTCAAGGTGTGCACCGAGCAACCTGCCGATGTGCCGTTCGTCGCCGCCTACATCGGTGATCCGGTGACCGGTGACGTGACTCTTCGTGGAGCGACGCGTTCGGTGCTGCCGTTGTTGCCGAGAACGTTGGCGAAGCTGACCAAATCCGAGCGGGTACCGCGGACGAGGTCGGAGACGCAGGTCATCGAGGACGTGGCAGCAAGGATCGACGGCATCCACGATGTATTGGCCGACGATTGTCCCGACCTGGCGCTGCTTCTACCGTTGGGCGAGGGCGAAGCCGCCGGGGCTCTGCTGGTCGGAACCAATCCGCTCTGCCCGTTGGACGAGCAGTACATCGGGTTCTGCCAGTTGCTTGCCGACCAGTTGTCTTCGGCGATGGCGTCGGCGGTGTCCTACGAGCAGCAGCGGCAGCGGGCGGATGCGCTCGCCGAACTCGACCACGCGAAGACGGCGTTCCTGACGAATGTGAGCCACGAGTTCCGGACCCCCCTCACGCTGCTGTTGGGGCCTCTCGACGATGCCTTGTCGGACAGCGGCCCGGACGGCGCTCTCACGAATCGGCTGACCACAGCGCGCCGTAACGCGGGACGCCTGCAACGACTGGTTGATTCGCTACTGGATTTCTCCCGGATCGAAGCCGGGCGCGCCACCGCCGCCTTGCTGTGCACCGATGTCGGCGCGTTGACGTCGGAGATCGCGTCGTCGTTCACCGAACTGTGTCAGCGGGCCGGGCTCGAGTTGGTGCTGGACTGCGGTCCGGCGGTGGCCGACGTAGATCCGGGCATGTGGGAGACCATCATGCTCAATTTGCTGTCCAACGCGGTGAAGTACACGCTGACCGGCTCGATCACGGTCACTGTGCACAGCGACTCGTCGTACTGCCGCATCATGATCCGCGACACCGGCGTGGGCATCGCCGAGGCGGACCTGAAGCGACTGGGTGAGCGTTTCTTTCGCGCCGAGAGTGCGCACGGGCGCAGCGTCGAAGGCACCGGTATCGGGCTGTCATTGGTGCGCGGGCTCGTCGAGCTCCAACACGGAAGTGTGGAATTCGCCAGCCAACTCGAGCGCGGCACCACAGTCACGATCCGGTTGCCGCGGTCGGTGGGCGGCAGGCCGGTCGACCATTCACCCGCTGCGCTGCTGGACAACCCGTACGTCGTCGAGGCGGACCAGTGGGTGACGCCGTTGGCGACGTCGGCGCAGGACGCCGTCCCCGTATCCGACGGGCGCGAGCTGGTACTGATCGCCGACGACAACGCTGATATGCGAACGCATTTGGACCGAGTGCTGTCGACGCATTGGCGTACGGTACTCGTTGCCGACGGGCAGGAGGGCCTCGAAACCGCTCGCAGACTTCGCCCGAGTGTCGTTGTGACCGACGTGATGATGCCGCGGCTCAACGGCTTTGAATTCGTCGCTGCCATCCGCGCCGACCCGGTGCTGGCGGCCACACCGGTGGTGATGCTGTCCGCGCGTGCGGGCGCCGAAGCCATCAGCGAGGGTTTCTCCGGCGGGGCCGACGACTACCTGCCAAAACCATTCAGTTCACAGGATTTAATCGATCGTGTCGCGGCGCGGCTGTCGGCTGCCGCGCGCGAACGCGCCAGTCGGCGATCCAGCGACGCTCGGGCGCAGCAGGCCTTGAATTTCGCGCAGCTCGACGCGGCTCTGCAAGCCGCCGAATCCAGTGCCGCGATCGTCGACGCTTTGCAGGGTGCTGCGTACCCCTCCGGTGATCCGCCGATCATCTGTTTGGGGTTGCTCGACGCCGAATCCAAAACCCTGCGATTCCAATACAGCGCCGCGGTGCCGGCCGAGATACGCGACCGCTACCACGTCGCGTCGATGGACACCCCGATCGTGCCCGTCGACGTCATCAGAACCGGGCAACCGATGATCATCACGGACACCCTCAGTCTCGGCTCGCGCTACGTGCATGTGGTGAACGAAACGCACGACTCGGTGCGGTCGTGCATCAGCCAGCCACTGCGCGGTCTGGACGGAAAGGTCATCGGCTCGCTCGGCATGCTGTGGTCGACACCGCGAGAATTCGATCCCACTGAACTCGATTGGGCCGCACAGATTGCCAAGATCACCCAGTCGACGGCCGACCGGATCCGCAACGCTCAGCGGGAGCATCGGATCGCTGTGGATTTCCAGGATCATCTGCTCGATCTCGACCACGGGTCGACCGCGGCGGTTGTCGCGGCGGTCTACCAACCCGGCGGTGAGTCGATGCGCGTCGGTGGTGACTGGTATCTCGTGGTTCCGCTGGATCAAGGCCGGGTTGCGATCTCCGTCGGCGACGTCGTCGGGCATGGCCTGCCCGCCGCGATCGCGATGAGCAGGTTGCGCGCGGCGGTGGCGGCCAGCGCGCTCACCGACGCCGACCCGGGGGCGGTGCTGACCTCGTTGGACCGATACGCGGCGACGGTGCCGGGTGCGCGCTGCGCGACGGTCAGTTACGTGGTGATCGATGTGCAAACCGAAGACGGCACTGCCCGCGTCAGCTATTCCTGTGCGGGACATCCCTATCCGCTGCTGGTGACACCGGACCAACCGCCGGTGTTTTTGTCCGCCGGCCGGCGCCCACCGGTGGCAGCCTGGGAAGCCCCGCTCAAACAGAACACCGCCGTCCACGAATTGGCGCCGGGCAGCCTGATCCTGCTGTACACCGACGGACTGATCGAGCGGCCAGGAGAGACGCTCGATGAGGGATTCGCCCGGCTGCAGGGTGCGGCCGCATACCGCGCCGATCTCCCCGTCGGAGATCTGTGCGACGAACTACTCGAACGGATGGCACCGCCCGGCGGTTACACCGACGACGTCGTGGTGTTGGCGCTGCGCCCGTGCCACAGCTCGGCCCGCAGTTTCGCCACCGCGGTTCCCGCCTCGCTGGAATACATCGCCGAGGCGCGACATCGGTTGCGCGACTGGATTTCCGGCGTCGACGTGGAGCCACAGCGCGAAGCCGACATCTTGTTGGCCATCGGGGAGGCGGTGACCAACGCGATTGAGCACGGCAGCGGCAGCGACGCCACCAAGACGGTCTCCATCGAAGCCTTTGTCCGCGGCAACACGGTCACCGCGACGATCAGCGATGCCGGTCAATGGTCGGGTGATTCGTCGGCCAGCCAACGCAGCCTGCAGCGCGGCCGTGGGCTGACGATGATCAATGGCCTCGCTGACGACGTGAAGACGTCGCGAACTCCGGGTGGCACGCGAATCACGCTGAGCTTTGAGCGCGCGGTTCTTCCCGAGTCCGGTCTGGTGGAGGGTGTGAAATCGTGAGCGGCGCGGAATTTCAGCTGCAGGTCGCAGAAAACGGCGACGGGTCAACACCCGCCGAGGTGACGGTGACCGGCGAGGTCGACGCCTCGAACGTCCGCGCATTCGCCCGATCGCTGGAGGAACTGCCGGGCGCCCGGCCGGTCATCCTTCAGCTGAGCAACATCAGATATCTGGACAGTGCCGGGTTCTCGGCGCTGGATCGCCTACTCGCGGACAACGCGATCCTCATTGTTTTGGCGCCGAACAGCTTCATGTACCGGGTGGCCGAGCTGATGTGCATGCCGATCCACCATGACGTCGAGGCCGCACGTCAAGTGCTGCAGGACGACGCGGGCTGACGCTACTCCGCGTCCTCGATGGCTTCGCCGAGCTCCTCGAGCAGCTTGTTGTGGTGGTTGCTGGCCAGCAGGTGGCCCGCCGCGATGACCAGGGCGACCGGCCAATCGATGAGCTCGAATGCAGCTAGAGCCGCTATACCGCCGTAGTAGGCCAGCGCTTCGGGCCGTGGAATCTCGACCTGCCCGATAACCGGCAGGTTTATGGCGAACGTCTCGCCTTCCCGGATATGGGCGACGGCCTCTGCCTGGGAGGTTTCACGCCGCGCGCTCTTTTCGGCCATCATTTGCCTTTCAGTAACTTAAGCGTTGCCATTGTGACTGGTGATGCGGTCACCCTCGGGGTTATGTCGACGACTGATTCTCTCGCCGACCCACTAGGCGGAGCTGTGGCGGGCCTTCTGACCGTTCCTTTGATCCAGTTGTACGCCGTTCTGTGGCGCCTGGGCGCTGTGGAGGTCGTGGCGACTCGGTTGGAGTCGGATCAGCGGCCTCGAGCTCCAAGGGGGGCTTATCTGCGAACACGCGGGTCGCGACGGCCATCGCGGCGGTCGCAGCCCCGGCTGAGCCCAGCGCCTGCCCCCAGGCGATCGGGCCCAGCGGGGTACAGCCAAGCAGTTGGCTGACGCCGGGGATGCTGATCAGCGTTCCCATCACGGCCAGCGAACCACCCGCGGTCAACACCACCAGCGGAGTGCGCGACTCGAGCAGCGTCTGACCCAGCTGCGCCGACACCAGGGCGACCAGTGCCACCGTCGACGCCCGTTGCGGCCGTCCGGTGACCCCGGCCATCGCCCACGCGGCCGTCGCCGCCGCCGCGGTGGTGGCGCCGCGGATCGCGACGGCGCGCCACAGCGCCTGCTCGTCGGGGCCGCGTCCTTCGGTCTGCACCGGTCCACTGGGCTTGCTGACCGCAAGGGCCGCAGCGGGCAGCGCGTCGGTGAAGATGTTCACCAGCAACAGTTGCCGGGTGTTGAGCGGCGAGTTGCCGGTGATCGCGGCGCCGATGATCGCGAACGCGACCTCGCCGGCGTTGCCGCCCAGTAGCACCGACACCGCCGCCTGAACCCGCCGCCACAGCTCGCGACCTTCCTCGATCGCGGTGAGCAGCGCCTCGATCCGCGCGTCGACCAGCACCACGTCAGCCGAAACACTCGACGAATCGCTGCCGCGGGCGACGACGCCGATGCCGACGGTCGCCGCCCGGATCGCTGCGGCGTCGTTGGCGCCGTCGCCGACCATGGCGCAGACCTTGCCGGCGCGTTCCAGCGTCTGGACGACCTGCACCTTGTTCTCCGGCGACATCCGGGCGAAGATCACTCGCTCGGTGACCACCCGCTCCTGCTCTTTGCGCGACAAGGCATCCCATTCAGCTCCGCTGATCACCTCGTCCGCCGTCACCGACATCCCCAGTTCCCGCGCGATCGCCGTGGCGGTGATGGGGTGGTCTCCGGTGATCAGCCGAATGCCGATCTCGCGCTCAGCGAGCGCCGCGAGCAGGGCGGGCGCTTCGGCCCGCGGCGTGTCGGAAAGTCCGAGGAAACCCGCGAATGTCAGCTCGCCTCCCGCCAGGTCGGCAATGGTGTCTTCGTCGTCGGCGACCAGCTGCGCCTGCTGGGGCGTCAGCCTTCGCCGCGCGACCGCGATCACCCGCAGCCCCTCGGCCGCCAGCTGACGCACGGTGTTGTCGATGTCCGGCCCGACGTCGTTGCACGCGGCGAGAACGACTTCGGGTGCGCCCTTGACGGTCAGCTCGTTTCCGAACACCGACGCCGAGAACGACCGGCCCGACCGGAACGGTAGATGCGCGTCGGCGTCGGCCGCTGGGTTCGAGCCGTTGACCGACTGCGCGGCCTCGATGATCGCGCGGTCGGTCGCGTGCACCTGCGGTCCGCCGTTGGCGTCGGGTGCGGCGAGCGCCGCGCAGCGCAACACGTCTTCGCGTGAATAGCTCGCCGCGGGATGCACTTGCGATACCCGCAGACGGTTTTCGGACAGCGTCCCGGTCTTGTCGAAGCACACCACGTCGATGCGGCCCAACGCTTCCACTGATCGCGGGACACGAACCAGCGCGCCGTAATTCGTCAGCCGTCGCGCCGATGCCGCCTGCGCGAGGGTCGCCACCAGCGGCATCCCCTCCGGCACCGCGGCCACCGTGATCGCGATGCCGCTGGACACGGCTTGACGGATACCCTTGCTGCGCAACAGGCCAAGGCCACTGACCAGGAGACCGCCGGTCACGCTGACCGGGAAGGCCCGGTTGGTCAGTTGGCTGAGCTGATGTTCGAGTCCGATCTGGGGAAGCTCGCTGGATACCAGCTCGGCGGCGCGGCGCGCCTGGGTATCGGCGCCGACGGCGGTCACCAGCGCTATCGCGGTGCCCGCCACGATGGTGGTTCCGCCATAGAGCATGCAGCGGCGCTCGGCCAGATCGGCGCCCGGTGTGGACTCGACCTGCTTCTCCACCGGCAGCGACTCACCGGTGAGCGTGGATTCGTCGACCTCGAGGTCCTCTTCCTCGATCAGCCGCGCGTCGGCGGGCACCACTTCGTGGGTGCGCACTTCGATCACATCGCCGGGCCGTAGTTGCGCTGCCTTCACATCGGTGTAGACCGGCGACCCGTCCGGGTCGAACGTCACTTTCCGGGCCGGTGGAATCTGTTGAGCCAGTAGCTCGTTCAATCGACTCTCGGCGCGCAGTCGCTGGCTGGCCGCCAGCATGGAGTTTCCGGTGAGGACCGATCCGACCAGCACCGCGTCGACCGGCGAGCCCAGCACCGCGCTGGCCGCCGATCCGAGCGCCAGCACCGGGGTCAGCGGATCGGACAGTTCGGCGCGCACGGCCTTGGCGAATTGCCAGACCGCCTGCCGCGGGCGCCCGGTCAGCTCAGCACCGCGCTGGGCGGTTTCCATTGCCCGGGTGGCGATGCCGTGCCGCGGTTCCACGATCTGCTCGGCGTCCGGTGGCGGCAACATCTTGCGGACCTGCTCGATCGACATGGCGTGCCACTCGTGGATCGGAGCCGGCAGCGGGGCCGGTGCCCGCAGCACCCGGCGTGCCATCAGATAGCCCGACAGCAGACCGGCGGCCGCGCCTGTCGTCACCGGGCCCGGCCCGCGTCCACGCACGCCGGGGACCATCAGCAGCGCGCCCAATGCCGTTGCGCCGGTTGCGATCTCGATCCCGCGCCGGCTCGCCGATTTGGCCGCTGGAACGGCGTGCAGCAGCCGCCACACGCCGTCGAGGTCGCTCAGGATCAGATCGGCCGTCCAGGGCGGCGGATCCCCGTCGGAATTCGGCATCACGCCCACACCGACGTCGGCAGACGAAAGTGCTTGTGCAGCAGCCGAAGACACGGCCGCAACGGTGCGTCCCGATTGCTGCAGATCGGTCAGCGCCGCGGCGAGCGCAGTGTCGATGGACGCCCGCTGCAATGGTCTCAGCTCGTCGAAAGCGGGCTGTAGCTCGCCGAGATCGTCGACGCCGACGGAGACCAATTCCAGGCCGGCCCGACGCGCCTCGGCCAACACAGCCGAGGCCAGCGGGTCGTGCGTCGGGCCGATCAGCGCTTCGACGACGTCAGATCCCTTGCCGGACAGGCCGGGAACCGGATGCCAGCCCACGCGCAGGCCTTTCTTCTCCAGCAGCAACTGGGCGCGGTTCCACGCGGGTGACAGTTCGTCCTCGTCGGCCCCGCGGACGCGGACCACTCGCAACGTGTCGGTGCACAACACCCGCGGATCGACCACCAGCGCGTCGACGCGGTCCAGCCAACGCAGTTTTTCCGGATGCAGCGCCAGCACCGCGTGCTGGTCGGCCAGCCCTCGGCCGAGCGCTGCGGCGAAGGACTCTCGTGTGGTGCGGGTGGCCTTGGGGGTGGTGACCAACGTCGCGGTCGCGGCCATCTCGGGGTTGCGGGTGACGGCCCCGACGGCCGCGGTGCCGATCACCTGAACCCATGCGCTGCGCCGTGCGTGTTGCTCGACCGGTCCTTCCGGTGGGGGCACCGGGCGCGACGGCGGGTGTACCTCCGGGTGCTCGGCATGGCGGGCGAGCGCCGGTTCGTGACGACGCCAGGCTTGCGCCTCGGCCTGGTATTCGGCGGCTTTCAACGTCTCCATCGCCAGGTCGACGGCCAGCGACGCCGGCGACAGTTCGAGGACATGCGCCGTGACCATCGCGACCGACAACACCGCGTCCGTCGCCGAGTGTCCGATTCGATCCTCCAGCAGACGGCGCAGTCGTGGCTGGTAGTCGACGGCCACCACCATCGCCTCGACACCGCTGAACAGGCGCGGCCAGCGCAGCACCCGCCCCGCCACCGCGGCGCTCACGCCGACGGCGGTGGCGCCGACCCCTAATGCGTTGGTGGCCAGCAGTAGACCGTCGCCTGGCAGTGGCTTCGGACGGGTATCGCTACGCCGTGGGTTGACAGTACCGCTTGCACGCCAACGCTTTTCGGCCTCATCGACATCGCGGCACAAGTCGCGCAGCGAGATCTGGTCGTGGTTGAGCGTGACCACGATCCGCGACAGTGGACGGTTCACGCTGACCGATTTGACCGCGGAGCGCGCGCGGACGGTGTCGACCACCAAGCGCCCGAGTTCGGCGCCGTCCGGGCCGTCGAGGCCGCGGACCTCCACCCACGCCCGTCCCTTGCCGCGCCAGCTATGCCTGGTCAGCGTGGGTGCGGGCAGCCCTTCCGACAGTGCCTTGACGCCTTCGCGAACCGGGATCACGGCCATCGACATACCCGTCGAGGCCACCGAACCCAAAGATCCTGCGGCGCTTGCCGCGGTTTGCACGCTGGCGCCAACGAGCGCAGAGGTCGCCTGTAAGCCCAGCGTTACCGCGCGCAGCGGGAAAGATGCTCGCACCAATCCGAAGCTACTTACTCACAGGAATCAACGGCGGGTGCGTGACTGGGTTCCGCTGGACTGCCGCGCCGGAGTCCGCTTGGCCGGAGTCTTGCGCGGTCTGGCGGAACTGGTCGACTTGGCGGGAGCCGCCTTCACCGACGTGACCGACGCGATGTGCGGGCCGTCGTTGTGCGAGTTGTTCAGCCGGCGTAGCAACAGCGCACCGCCACCGACAGCCAACAACAGCGGCCACTCGACGATCCCGGCGACACCGATTGCGCCCAATGTCAAAGCGGCCGCCGGCGTCGAGTGACTGCCCTTGTCGATGCCCTTCTGCACACCGGCTACTGCACCGGTCACGGCGCCGACGACGCCGTTGACCGCGGCACCGCCCACTGCGCCCGCGGCCGCGGTGGTAGCTGAGGCAGCGCGACTGACCGTTCGACTTACATTGTGTACGGCGCCGTCAACGACACCCATGATCACTCCCTGATAGTCGGTTCTTGAGGCCGTGAATCGAATACCCGCTGCAGGCCACATCGGCGGCGGTCGTATACGCGCACACCATCGCAGGGTTCATCGAACCGTCACGATATTGCGCTGCATCGGGCAATCCTATGACCTTGATTGGCAAATGAACAGAAGATGAATACCCACAACGCAGTTTTTACATGCCTCAATCTCGACGCAAATCCACCACGACCGGGGCGTGATCGCTGGGCGCCTTGCCTTTGCGCTCCTCACGAACGATCTGCGCGTCGGCAACCCGGCCGGCGAATGCGGGGGACCCGAGGATGAAGTCGATGCGCATCCCCTGTTTCTTCGGGAACCGCAGCTGGGTGTAGTCCCAATACGTGTAGACGCCCGGGCCGGGGGTGAAAGGCCTTACCACGTCAGAAAATTGGGCGTCGACGATGGCGTCGAACGCGGCGCGCTCCGGTTCGGAGACGTGAGTCGCGCCCTCGAAGAATTCGACGCTCCAGATGTCGTCGTCGGTGGGAGCGATATTCCAGTCGCCGACCAAGGCAATCTGCGCCGATGGGTCGTCGCGCAGCCAGCCGGACGCGGTATCACGCAGCGCGGCAAGCCAATTCAGCTTGTAGGTGTAGTGCGGATCGTCCAGGGCGCGGCCGTTGGGCACGTACAGACTCCACACCCGCACTCCGGCGCAGGTGGCGGCCAGCGCGCGAGCTTCGGCAGCGGCGGCGACATCCGGTTTGCTGCTCCAGGTGGGTTGGCCGTCGAAGCCCACTTCGATGTTGTCCAGGCCGACTCGCGATGCGATCGCCACGCCGTTCCACTGATTGAAACCACAGTGCGCCGTTTCGTAGCCAAGTTCCAGGAACGGCATCGCCGGGAACTGTTGGTCGGAGCACTTGGTCTCCTGCATGGCGAGCACGTCGACCTCGGCGCGCTTCAGCCAATCGAGCACGCGATCCAGCCGGGTGCGAATCGAGTTCACGTTCCAGGTGGCTATCCGCAGCATGCCGTCGGGCATGGCGACGACCCTACGTGGTTGGCGTGGTGTAGCGCGCGCGGTGGTGCAGGACGAAGCCCAGCGACCTGGCCAAGTCGCGGGTCGCGTGATCGTCGTCGTGAATCCGGAGGTAGCCACGGGTGGCGCCGCGCGATGCGCCCCAGGCCAAGAGTGCCTCGCACAGCACGCGGCCCGCGTCGGAGTTCGGATCTGCCATCCACACCGTCGACAGGCCCACCCAGCGGGTGCCGTCCGGTGCGTCGGTGACCGCCGCGCGCGCTACCGCCGCGTTCTCGTGTGTGCCGAAAACCAGCTCGCCGTCGACGACCGCCGTCAACACATCGACCGGAATTTCGCACCGGCAGAGCCGAAACCACGCATCGTCGGGACGGGCCGAAAGCCGGACCGACGGATCGGGCTCGTCGCTGTATAGGTCACGCACCAGCACCCGATTAGGGTGCTCGCCCGCGCCGGTCAGCCGCAGGAGTCGATCGGCGATCGCCAGCCGCGGGGTCAGGTCGCGGCTTCGGTACCAGTCGACGATCGCCGGGATCGCCGCTTGATCCGCGGAGTTCTTTGCTGGCACAGCGGAATTAGCGCCGTAGGTGACGCCGTGTCCGGCGCGCAGCAGCCAACCGTCCAGCCAGTGCTGCTCGACACCCGGCCACCCCAGCGCGGCGGCGTGCTCGAGCGCGCGGATTTCCGACGTGCGCACCGGGACATCGCTGAGCGTCCGCACGGCGACCACGTCCTGGGGTGTGAACTGAACGACTGCGCCCGTCTTGGTCCGGACCCGGACGAGCGGCGCGGTGTCGAGCAGATGACCGATGACATCGGTCAGCGGTGGGACCGAGCCGTCGGGCAGGCGGTAACGGACCGCCACCCTGGTTCCGAGCTCGGGCCACGAAACCATCAGTGACCGAACGGATCCGGCCCTTCGCCCGGCGTCCACGACAACCCGGGCACGCCCCAGCCGTGTGATTTGACGGCTCGCTTGGCGGAGCGCGCGTGTCGTCCGATCAAGCAGTCCAGGTACAACAGGCCGTCCAAGTGTCCGGTCTCGTGTTGGAGCATGCGTGCGAACAACCCTGAGCCGTCGATGGTTATCGCGTTGCCGTCGGCGTCGAGCCCGGTTACCTTGGCCCACTTCGCGCGCCCGGTTGGAAATGACTCACCCGGCACTGAGAGGCAACCTTCGTCGTCGTCCTCGGGATCGGGCATGGTCTCTGGGACCTCGGAGGTTTCCAGCACCGGGTTGACCACGACTCCGCGGCGGCGCGCGGACTGCCCCCGTTCGTCGGCGCAGTCGTAGACGAATACCCGAAGGCCCACACCGATCTGGTTGGCCGCCAGACCGACCCCGAACGCGGCATCCATGGTGTCGTACAGATTCGTGATCAGGTCGGCCAGGTCGGCCGGCAACGAACCGTCCGCCGCGACCGGTACCGGCGCGGTGGGGGTGTGCAAGACGGGATCTCCCACGATGCGAATGGGTACGACTGCCATGACCGGAAAGCTTAAGCCCGAGTCCATCTGCTCCGGTTGCGGAGTCAACCCGGGACAGGCAACCTCACCTAGTCAGCCGACTCGCGGGTCTGGCTTCCAGGTCAACAGTTGTCGACGTGGTTGAATAATCGCCGGAGCAGCGAGCATTCGAGATTTCGCCGAAAGGGTCGAGGAAGCGATATGGACAGCGCTATGGCGCGGGCTAATCGATCGGGGGACGACTCTGGACTCGCCGATGGGTTGACTCGCCGCGAACACGACATTTTGGCCTTCGAACGTCAATGGTGGAAATACGCGGGTGCAAAAGAGGAAGCCATCAAAGAGTTGTTCGGAATGTCGGCCCCGAACTACTACCGGGTGCTCAATGCGTTGGTCGACCGGCCTGAGGCGTTAGCTGCCGATCCGATGCTGGTGAAACGACTCCGGCGGCTGCGGGCCAGCCGACAGAAGGCGCGGGCGGCCCGGCGACTGGGCTTCGAGCTCACCTAAGATTTTGCCTGCTCACAGGGCGTCGCTGTGGGTTTTGGCCCACCTCTCGATACAGTGACGTCAATGAATGAACGCGTTCCCGACTCGACCGGCCTGCCGCTGCGGGCCATGGTGATGGTGCTGTTGTTCCTCGGTGTCATCTTTCTGCTGGTCGGTTTTCAGGCCATGGGGTCGGGCAGTAACACCGACGACGATTCGTCGGTCGCCAGCGTCACGACCACCGCAGCGGCATCCAAGACCTCGGCGAAGCCGGCTCCGCCAAAGGCCGATGTGCTCGTCTTCAACATCTCCAGCTCCAGGGGTGTCGCCGGGAAGGCCGCGGACCAGATCAAGCAGGGTGGTTTCAACGTCACCAAGGTCGACAACCTGACGTTGCCCGATGTCTCGAAAACCACGGTCTACTTCACCGACGCCCCCGGTGAGCACGAAACCGCCGATGCCGTGGGCCAGCTGCTCAAAGCGGATGTCGCGCCGCGGACGAAGGAAGTCGCCGACCAGCCGCCCGGCGTGATCGTGGTGGTAACGGGTTAGGACGCAACCTCCCGGCCAAAGAACGGCGGCGGACACCTCACTCAGTCCGTGAGGCAAGCTCCGCTTCGTGCGCCAGCGCCGCCGCTAGGCGCGCATAGGACCCTTCAAGTCTCGACTTCACCGATTTCTTCGGGAGGATGCGCGACACGCACGTCACCGTCCAGACGATGCGGGACCCGTTCGGACCCTCGTGAATCCGGATATCGCCCTGGTAATCCTTGAGCAGCATGTACCAGGGGAGCGACGCCGCGTAGGCGTGGTGATGTGGTCGGGTGCCATCGACGATCAGGTCGCGTATATCGCTGAGCCCGATGCGCATCCGCCTAACGCCACCCTTTGCTGTGTCAGGCTCTCCGCGCCGCTCCCATGACGCGGCCGACACCGTCGGCATGAATTCCGCCCACCGCTCGACATCCATCAGCACGTCATATATCGCTTCAGGTTTCGCGCTCGACAGTTGTTCGACCCGGCATGACAACGACCCATTCATGCTGCCGAAACGTACTCCCGGAGCCGAGCTAAACGCCCGATTCAGACGAATTAACCCGCGCATGCCCCCTCTAGGTCAATCCGCTGACCGGCGGTTCAGAAGGGCGGTGGATCGTCGTCTGTGTCGCTCGGCGGGGCTGGTCCGAAGTAGCTCGGGCAGCCGGCCCGGCGGACCGTGCGCGCAACGTGGTTGCGTCGGCGTTCGGCGCTGACGCGGTGGGCTCGGTCTTGCGCACGGGTGCGGCGTCGTTTGGGCATCATCGCCGTCCGGTCACCGCAGTAGTTGATCGGCGAGTTGGGCTGCGGCGCTCGTACATCACCGGTAGGTAGACAGAGGCTCGGAAAGAGCAGCGAGCTACCTGGCGTGGTGACATAGGTTTGTCCGGCAGGAGAAGTGAGAATGACTGTGCCGTCAGGCAATTGCTGATCACGCCAGCCCCAGAAAGTCTTTACGAGGTGATGAGTACGGCAGTAGCACTTCAGGTTCGAGGCGTGCGTGGGCCCGCCGTCGGCGTGCGGAACGGTGTGGTCGATGTCGCAATCGAATGCGGGTCGATCGCAGCCGGGCCATCGGCAGGTGAGATCCCGGCAGCGCACGAAATCGGCCAAGTTTTTCGACGGCACGTATCCCGGCTCGGGCGCGGCATCGATCGGGTGGGCCAGGGGTACTAGCTTGGCCTGAGCAGCCAACTCGGCAACGAGTTCGGGCGCGACGAGTCCGTCAGCGCATACCTCCGATGCCATTGCGCCGCTGCCGCCGTCGACGGTGGTTTGGTCGGCGATCACGTGAATCACCACAGCTGTTGCGGCAGGCTGCTTCTGACCGGCACAGTCGCGGAGTCCGCAGCGACAGTGCAGTCGATCGGCGCCCGCCGCGAGTGCAGCCAGAGCGTCAGCGCGACGTTGCTCGCGAGTGCGGGGGTCGTGCTCGCAGACCGTGCCGGCCAAGATGTTGAGCCGCTTGTCCAGGGCATGCGCATCGGGACTCAACAAGCTGCCGTGAATTTCCGACAAGCCATCCCCGATGTCGGCGAACCAGACCTCGCGTTCAGCGCGTCGCTCCGTGCGACGGCGCACCGCATCGGCGTCAGCCTTGGCGACGATCTTGTCGATGTGTCCGGCCAGCCGGTTCCGAGTCATCGATGGCCAGCGGACCACGGTGAGGGCGAGCTGCGCGTCGACGATCGCGAGCACGTCGCGGTCGATGATCAGATCGGTGCGATAGACGATCGTGGCGAACGTCCGCTGGTCGATGTCACCGGCTTGGAAGACTTCAGCGAGCTTGGGCAGCCGCTCGCGCATCGCGCGGGCATAACGCAATTGGCTCGCCGCCAGGCCTTGGCTCATGCGCAGCGCGGCGGCCACCTCGGCGCTCACCGCCGCCTCGGTGTCGACGGCCCACTCCTCGGTATCAGAGCAGCGCGTCAATCGGTAAGCGAACAACTCGCCGATTGCCACCAATGTCGACGCGGCCGCACGATTCTGCGCGCGCCACGACGCACCGATGCGATCCAGCAACGCGGACGACTCCGTCGTGCGGCTGGGATAGCGCCGCTCGAACAGCTCGTCAAACCGGGCGATCACCTCCGGCGACGAGCGAGTGGGTCCACGCTGTTCGAACATAGGTTCGATCATGTCAGAGTGGTCCGACAAGTCAGGATCGCTGATCCCACTCCTCCGCGGGTCGTTCCGACCCGCATCGTCGTCGGGCTGAGTTGCTGATCCCACTCCTCCGCGGGTCGTTCCGACCCGCATCGTCGTCGGGATAGGCTTTCCCCATGCTTAAGCCCGCCAGCAGCCGCAAATTTGCGGCAGCCACCGCACTGGTTCCGCTCGTCGCTTCCGTCGCGCTGATGAGCGCGTGCAAGCCGAATCAACCGCCGGCGACGTCGCCCGGCACGCAACCGCCGATCTGGACCGGCTCACCGGCGCCGTCGAGTGCCGAGCCGACCGGTCAGCAAGGCGGAACGGACAGCCTGACCACGCAGCTGAACGGACCGACCGGCACCAAGATCGCCACGGCCAAGTTCGAGTTCAACCCGGGCTATGTCACGATCACCATCCAGACCACCGGAACAGGCCAGCTGAGCCCCGGCTTCCACGGTGTCCACATTCACTCGGTGGGCAAGTGCGAGGCCAACTCGGTGGCGCCGACCGGGGGAGAGCCCGGCGACTTCTTGTCGGCCGGCGGGCACTTCATGGCGCCCGGCCACGAACACGGAAGCGGCGACCTGACCTCGCTGCAGGTCCGCAAGGATGGTGGGGCGTTGCTCGAGACGACCACCGACGGGTTCACAAAGGCTGATCTGTTGGCCGGTGCGGGAACCTCGATCGTCATCCACGCCGGCGCCGACAACTTCGGCAACATCCCGGCAGACCGCTACAACCAGGTCAACGGCACACCCGGACCGGACCAGACGACGATGTCGACTGGCGACGCCGGCAAGCGGGTCGCGTGCGGTGTGATCGGATCCGGTTAATTCCTCGTCGGACAGGGGTACCGCTATCAGGGTGAACTTCGCTTCCTCGCCCCGCCCGACACTGGGAGTCGAATGGGAGTTCGCGCTTGTCGACGCCCAGACGCGCGACCTGAGTAACGAAGCCACCGCAGTATTCGCCGAAATCGGCGAAAACCCACGTGTGCACAAGGAATTGCTGCGCAACACCGTTGAGATCGTCACCGGCATCTGCGACTGCACGGCGCAGGCAATGGAAGATTTGCAGTCCACGCTGAGCGCTGTCCTGCCGATCGTTCGGCAGCGGGGCATGGAGTTGTTCGGCGCGGGCACCCATCCGTTCGCGAGCTGGTCGTCGCAGAAACTCACTGATGCACCGAGATACGCCGAGCTGATCAAGCGCACTCAGTGGTGGGGCCGCCAGATGCTCATCTGGGGAGTGCACGTGCATGTCGGGGTTTCATCGCCGGACAAGGTGATGCCGGTCATGTCGTCGTTGCTCAACTGGTATCCGCATCTGCTGGCGCTGTCCGGATCGTCGCCGTGGTGGGTGGGCGATGACACCGGGTACGCCAGTAACAGGGCGATGATGTTCCAGCAGCTGCCGACGGCCGGTCTGCCGTTTCAGTTCCAAAAGTGGAGCCAATTCGAGGGTTTCGTCCACGATCAGAAAAAGACGGGGATCATCGAGGACGTCAACGAGGTGCGTTGGGACGTGCGGCCGTCACCGCACAACGGAACCCTGGAGGTGCGGATCTGTGACGGCGTGTCCAATGTTCACGAACTAGGCGCGCTGGTCGCATTGACCCATTGCCTGGTGGTCGATCTCGAGCGTCGACTCGATGCCGGTGAAGACCTGCCGAGCATGCCGCCGTGGCACAACCAGGAAAACAAATGGCGCGCTGCCCGTTACGGATTGGACGCGATCATCATCCTGGACCCCGACAGCAACGAACGGTTGGTCACCGAAGACCTCGACGATGTGCTGACTCGGCTGGAACCCGTCGCCAAGTCCCTGGATTGCGCCGACGAGCTGGCGGCGGTGGCCGACATTCCCAAACGCGGAGCGTCCTATCAACGGCAGCGACGGGTCGCCGAGGAACACGACGGGGATCTGCGCGCGGTGGTCGACGCGCTAGTCGGCGAATTGGAGATCTGATGGAGCCCACAGCCGAATTCGGCCGTCTGGCAATGTTTCCGCTGCAATCGGCATTCCTGCCCGGCGAGGATTTGCCGCTGCAGATCTTCGAGCCCCGTTATGCGGAGTTGGTGCGGGACTGTATGCGCGACAACAACCCTAGGTTTGGTGTGGTACTGATCTCGCAGGGTCGCGAGGTCGGTGGCGGCGACGTGCGCTGCGATGTCGGGACGGTGGCCAGGATCACCGAATGTGTCGAGGTCGCCGGCTCCGGCAGATTCGTCCTGAGCTGCCGGACGTCCGAACGGATCAAGGTGTGCGAGTGGCTGCCCGACAACCCGTACCCGCGCGCCGTCGTCGAGGAGTGGCCCGACGAGCCCGGAAAGCCGGTGAGCGCGGGCCAATTGGAGGAGCTCGAAGACCGGATGATGGCGCTGTTCGAGCGCATCGCCAACGCCCGCGATCTCCCCGTGCCGGATCGAGAAGAAGTGCTCGGCGCCCCCACCGACACCGATGAGCCCGGAGAACGGTTGTACGCGTTGGCATCTCGTATACCGATCGGGCCGGCTGACCGCTACGCCGTGCTCGCGGCGCCGACGGCCGCCGAACGGTTGACGGCGCTTAACGAGGCAGTGGATTCCGTCGCCGCGGTGATCGAATTTCAGCTCTCCGAATAATAGCGGCGCGGCGTATGCAACCGCCCCTCGATAAAGACGTTGCGCGGCGCCAGGTCCTTCACGGCGTGATCCGGTGGCCGGTCGTAGCGTTGCATCAAGTTCAATGTCTCGATGGCGGTGACAGCCCAGCCACGTTCGGTCAGCCATCGTCGAAGGTCGGTGCGCTCCTCCATGAACAACAGATCGTGGATGTCAGGTGCGCCGTCGTGCTGGACGTCGCGTAGGTATTGCCGACCTCGCTCGAGGTAGTCCGGGTCAAGGGCGCTCGGGCTCAGCGTCTCGAGGGCGATCCGGCTTCCGTCGGCACTGAGTTTCACGATCCGCTCGAACAACAGATCTTGGCTGGCCGCCGACAAGTAGGGCAGCAGCCCCTCGGCCGACCACGCTGTCGGCGTGGATGGATCAAAACCTGCCTCGCGCAACGCTTTCGGCCAATCTGTTCGCAGGTCGACGGGCACCGCCTGATAGCTTGCATTGGCTCGCGCGCCGAGTGTGGTGAGCGTGTCAGCCTTGAAAGTCAATACTTGCGGCTGGTCGATCTCATAGATCGCGCTGTCCTTGACCCAGGGCAGCCGCCAGGCGCGGGCGTCCAGGCCGGCCGCCAGGATCACCGCCTGGTCGATGCCGTTGGCGCCGGCGGCGATGAAGTATTCGTCGAACCATTTGGTGCGGACCGCGGCGTAGTCCTTGATGATCGGCAAATGCCCGGCTACCGATGACGGATCCCAGCCGCGCTTGATCGCGGCGTCGACGAAAATCTGCGCGTAACGGTCGGTGAACAGAGGGCAGTCGGTCACGGATTCAGCGGCCCGCGCCATCGCCATACCCAGCGCCGTCGCGCCCACGCTCTCGGTGATGTCCCAGCTGTCGTCGTCAGCCCGTGTTATGGCCATCGCCCGTCTCGCTTTCCCGGCAGTGCTGAGTCGATGACCACGCTGTCCGACCAGACCAGGCTAGTGAAATTGCCAACCATCCGCTGAGTCGCAGGTGGGCGTGGTGTACTTCGGGTGCAATGAGCACCGATGTAGCAGTGGATGTCAATGCGGGCGTGGCAGTGATCACGCTGAACAGGCCCGAACATCTCAACGCCTACACCGCCGAGATGGGCGCCCTGCTGAGCGCGGCATACCGGGACTGCGACAACGACGACAATGTTCGTGCGATCGTGGTCACCGGCGCCGGGCGGGCATTCTGCGCCGGAGCGGATTTCTCGGGCAGCACCGCACCGTTCGACTCCCCGCCAGATGACAGCGCGTTTTCCGCGTCGCCGATCGACCCGGCCGCCTTTGAATTGCGCAAACCGGTGATCGCCGCCGTCAACGGTCACGCGATCGGGATCGGTTTGACCATCGCACTGCAGGCCGACATGCGGATCGTCGCCGACGATGCCAAATACGGTGTGGTGCAAGTCCGTCGGGGCGTGATACCCGACTGCATGTCGCATTGGACACTGGCGCAGCTGACCAACCTCGGCGTGGCCGCCGAGGTGTTGCTGACCGGACGAACGTTCAGCGGCGGTGAGGCCGTTGGATGGGGTATCGCCAACCGAGCGTTACCCGCCGCGGAGGTTCTCGATCAGGCGATGGACATCGCCCGCGATATCGCGACCAACGTCGCGCCGATGTCGGCGGCACTGTGCAAGCGGCTGCTGTGGGACAGCGCTATCAACGGCTACACGCCGCGACAGGTCGCGTCGCTGGAAACCCAGCTGCACCACCGGGTGATGGGAACCGACGACGCACGCGAAGGCGTCACCGCCTTCCTGGAGCGGCGGCCGCCGCGGTTCAGCGCGCGGCTTTCCACCGAGTGGGCTCCAGTGCCCGAACCGGAGTTGTGAGCGTGCACATCGACGTAGTTGCCGACGGTCTTGGGTTCACCGAAGGCCCCGTGTGGCTACCCGACGGTCGGGTGGCGCTCACGTCCATCAGCCACGGCTGCGTCTATGTCGTCGACCCGTCTGGCGGCTCACCTGAGCGCATCGACACCGGCGGCGGCCCCAACGGCTTGGCATGCAGTGCCGACGGCACGTTGTACGTCGCGCAGAACGGCGGGGCTTGGGGCGCAAGCGGTCTCGCTGAGGCGGGCGTACAGGTGATCACCGGCGCCGACGTCGAATACCTCGTCGAAGGATTGGGCGCGCCGAACGATCTGATGTTCGGTCCGGACGGGCGACTATGGATCACCGACACCCGCGGCGAGTTCGACATCGGCACCCCAGACGCCGGACTGCCGGGCCATGTGTACGCGACCGATGTCGACTCTGGTGAAACCCATGGGATCGTCGACGACGGACCGGTATTCATCAACGGGCTGGGGTTCACCCCCGACGGCTCCAGATTGCTTGTGACAGCCACACTGTCGTCGCAGCTGCTGTCCTACGACACCGGTGCATTCGGTGTGCCGGACCTGGTACACACTTTCGTCAACGGCTGGCCGGACGGAATGGTGGTGAGCGCTCGCGGCGATTACTGGGTGGCACTTACCGGGGCCGACCGGATCGACGTCGTCGATGCGGAGGGTCGGCGTATCGCACAAGTTGGGTTACCGGCCGGATCGCTGCCCACGAACATCTGCATCGGCGGACAACAGTCCGACGAACTCTTCGTCACTGCCGCGCAAAGTCAGTCGCTGCTACGAATTCGGTTCGACGACAACGACCCAGAGGGCGCCCGGCTCAGGACGTGAGCAGTTCGGCCAGGGCCACGCCCAGGTTGTGCAGATTGGTTTCCAGCGAGTAGGTCCCGTCGACGGTCCAATTGACGATGCCACCGGATAGCGCACCGACGATGATGTCGGCCAACGTTTCCGGGTCGTGGCGCTGGCTGACCTCGCCGCGGGCCACGCCCTCTTTGACGAGCTCGACGAACGTGTCGTGCAGGTTGAACCCACGCTGGATGCCGTAGCCACTGGCAGCCAGCATTTCCCCGATCATCTCCCGGTAGGTGTCACCGGATTTGACCAGCGCGATGGCAATGTCGTCGAACACGCCGATAAGTCGAACCGGGATCGGCTCGTCGCCGCGATCGAAGAAAACGTCGTGCAGGTTGACCAGTCGTCGCTCGGCCAACGCGCGCATCATGTCTTGACGAGTGGCGAAGTGGTTGAAGAACGTCCGGTTGGCCACGTCGGCGCGCTCGCAGATCTCCTCGATCTTGGTCGCATTGACACCCTGGGCGAGGAAGAGGTCGAACGCGGCCGCGAGAATCTTCTCGCGAACCTCCTGCTTGCGCCGCTCCGTTCTGGTCATGGTGTTGCACACAGCTTCTCGGAGAGAGCCCATAACTCCGCAGCGTGCCCGGCGTCGTCCGCATAGGGTGCGACCGCGTCGCTGACCCCGCAGCTTTCCAGGTACTCCCCGCCTCGATCGGCCAACTCAGGGCTCACCGCGGCCCACACCTGGGTGGCCGAGCCGTACTCCGGCGTGGTGAAGTCGAGGTAGCCATCGGTGTGTTCGCCGCGTGCGGCTCCGGTCGCGGCGGCATATTTGCGCAACTGCGAGAAGTCGGACTTGGACATGTACCGCGCCAGCGAGGTGGCCACGGTTCCGGGATGCACGGCATAGGCGCGGATTCCGAACTCGCGCAAGCGGCGGTCGGCTTCCTTCGCGTGCAGGATGTTGGCCGTCTTGGATGAGCCGTAGGCGGCGAATTTGTCGTATTCGCGATGCTCCCAGTTCGGATCGTCGAGGTCGACGTCACCCATGACATGGCCACCGGAGGAGAGGATGACGATCCGGGCGCCCGCCGCGGCGGTGAGTTGCGGTGTCAGCAGCCGAGTGAATTCGAAGTGGCCGAGATGATTTGTCCCCAACTGTATTTCGAAGCCGTCCTGAGTGCGGCTGAACGGCGTGAACATGACGCCCGCGTTGTTCATCAAGATATCGATGACGGGCGTGGCGTCGCGGATCTTCGCGGCCGCGGTTCGCACGCTGGTCAGCGAGGTCAGATCGAGCTGCACCGTCGCGGTCTTCGCGTCGGGCACCTCGACGTGCACCCAGCGGTCCGCCTCGCCCAGGGCATCGGGGTTGCGCGCCGCCAGAATCACCCGCGCACCCGCTGCGGCCAGCGCCCGAGCCGACTCGCGGCCCAACCCCGACGACGCCCCAGTGATGACACAGGTCTTGCCCGACAGGTCGATACCCTCGACGACGTCCAGGGCGCTGCGCGACTCGGTCATGCCGGCGTGAGCTTCCACAGCGGGATGACGACGCTAGCTTCGCATTCCTCGTCGACGATCCACTTACACATGCGCCGAATCGGCTCGATGGCGTCCTGGGGTGCGGCGATCGCGACATTGCATGCGTAGCCCAAACTGGTCAGTCGTTGGGCACCGAACAGCGGCAACGTGTCTCGCAGCCGGCACTTGAGCGATTCGGGATAGATGCCGATCGTCTGGGTGTATGCGTTCACCGCGGCTGTCACCTTGTCGATGCTATCCACCGGCACGATGTTGGCAACGCGCCCCGACAGCATCGGTGAATAGTCGACGGGCTCGTCGAACTGGGAGACGACTATTGCTCCCTCGCGTTGCTCACCGCCGATTACCCGGTAGAAGTCGTCGTTCATCCGGGAGGACTCCAGGTGGTCGAGCAGTTCGCGGTTGGGGTAGCGCGGCGGGGTGCTGACAATCGCGGGCAGCGACGTCAACTCTCGATAAATCAATTCGCCCAACCGGTTCGCGTTCGCGAGACCATCGGCGTCGGTGCCGCTGAGCACGTAGATGACCCGCGCGTTGGCACACCCCTCTTGGTTCGCGACGCCGATGTCGGTCGCGGCGCGGCGGGCGACTTCGTGCATCGTCTCGTCGTCATCGAACGCCTCACGGCCGATGATCGTCGCGCTGCGCTTGGGATCCAGCGCGATGAGCTCCAAACCGGGCTGAATGTAACGGGTTACGTGCTTGACCGATGCAAGTCCACCCCACGCCACAATTTTTTCGATGTGATGCGGTTTGTAGAGGGCTTCCTCAACAGCCAAGTCGCCGCCCTTCCAATATCCGACCGCCAGATGCTTGGTGATCGGATGGTTGGGCGCCACATCGGCAAGCGTGCGGGCGATGGCGATCGCGGTCAGGGGATCGTTCGAGGGCGCCTTGATGATCACGTCCGATCGGGTGATCACCGACCGCAGGATGGTCACCGCCGACACCAATCCGCCGTTGCCGGCCGGGATATGCAGCACTCGGGATCCGAACGCGCGCACCCGTAGTTCGCGGCCGTCCCGCAAGGTGTGCGGCACCCATCCATTGAGGTAATCCAGACCGACCTGGCTGTCGGCAATTTCGATGACGTTGTCACGGGAAAACAACGGCCGCAGAATGCGATAGCTGTTCTGCATCATCTCCGGCGGCAGAACGTTGGCCACCAGCGAGGCTTCATAGGCCTCCTGCAGGTGAGCGTTCGAGTCGAAATCCAGCGCGTCGCCCAGGGCCTCGAGTACGTCAAGGATCTCGTCGAAGCTCAACTCGTATAGGTCGCTCATGTCGGCAGGGCTCTTGAGCGGCAGTCGCTCGACGTATTTGCTCATGTCCGGTGCCTGGAACTGTGCGGCGCCCACGCGGGTATCGAACGGCACGAGGTCATCGGTGATGACGCGCCCGCGCAGGAACAGTGGAACCGTGTAGGCGATCACAGTTCGACGCCCTTCATGAAGTTCACCGCTTCGTTGTGCACTTCTTGTGTTGCGGCGCAGGTAATCCGGTCGTCTTCAACGCCTTGCTTCTCGCTGTAGCGCATGATGCCGGGTTCGAACGCCACGCTTGCCTGCCCGCACGGGCACTGCAGGTCCCAGTTGACGGTGACCTCGTCGCCGGAGATGACGCCGCCCCAGTGGGCGCGCAGCAGAATGTCATACACAGCGGCGCGGCCGGTCTGTACGCCGGTCCGGGGAAGCGGCTCGCTGGTCTCGGGATCGAGCACGAACGGGATGACCCACGGCGCCACGTGATAGCGACCCTCGCTGCAACCCCAGTGAAAGGTGCTGGATTCGGAGAAACCGTATCCGACCTGGATGCGATCGACACCGAGGAAGTCCGTGATGACGTCCATGAAATCATCCGGCAGCGCAACGCCTTTCATTCCGCCGCCGGTGAGAATCGCCGAGTCGGGCGAGAAGACATTGCGAACCCCGCGCTCGAGGCCGGCCTTGGCGATGTCATACATCAGGTGGTAGGTGCCGAGCATGAATACTCGCTTGCCGCGCAGTTGTTCGGTGATGCGGGTGAAGAACGCATCCATGTCCTGAGCCTGCCGTGCCTGCATGGCGATGAACTCATCTTTGCGTGCGGCCAGGGCCGGGTCGATCTCCAGCCGGTCGAGTTCGCCCCGGGAGGCCGCCGCTCGCATCTTGGACGCGAGAAACATCAGATCGGTGTCGACCGCGAACGGGTAGAGGGCGTGAAATTTGGATTCGTCGCCGCCGGTGAAGCCGCGCTTGATCATGTTGGCGATGCGCAGATGGCCGAGCTTGCCGTCGGCGAAGTTCGGCCACACCACATCGACCGACGGGTTGAGTTGCTCGTCGGTGGGCTCATGCCCGAAAGTCTGGAACAGGCAGATCTTCCACAGCACCATGCCGTCTTCGGCGCCGTGCTTGTCCTTGGGGAGAATCGAGATGGTGCCGGTCGTGCCGCTGGAGGTGATGACTTCCAGCGGGGTCTGCGCGTCGAGGCGCTCGATCCAGTCGTCGATCCCGGTGCAATCGGCGGTGTCGACGGCGGACAAGTCGTAGCTGGTCAGCTTGTCCAGCCACTTGGTCATCAAGTCGAAACGCTTCTTGTCGATCAGCGCGGCCGGATACGACTTGAATGCGGTGTGCGAAAAGAACAGCGGGACAACGTCGTTGAACTCGTTGACGGCGTCAATCCCGAGCCGGTCAGCCAGTTTTCGCAGCATTTCGATGCTCTGATAGTGCTGCTGAAATCGGATGGCCATGGCCTGTCGCTGCAGGGATTCCAGCTCATCGCGGTCGATGCTGTGCATCTGCGTATAGGACTGGCCGAAGAAGTTGATCGGGTCGTCCATGAAGTCGGTCAGCGACTGCGCTGTCCTCTGAGTGAGTGTCACCCGGGCAACGGTAGACCCTCATTGCAGTAAGACGCAAGAGTGCAGTCAACTGCAAATCGGGCCCCGATGAGTCAGAACACGTTCAACCGCCGGACGACGTCAAGGGTGGCCGGGTCGCCTTGTGCGTTGACCCCAAGGGATTCCCAGCTGCCACGTTGAGTGACCCAACGGACGAACGCCGCTGCATCACAATCAATCTGGCCAGCCACATCGCCATCGCCGACATGTACGGTCCGCGCGTCGGCGCCGGAGAGACGTACCTCGACCGATTTGTCCATACCGCCGACAAGCTCGCTGTTCTGCTGCGGCAGCGCTGCCTCGATCCAGTCCAGGGTGGGCGCAAGGCGCAGTTCGTCGGAGGCGGGCGGTTCTCCGCTGAACGGCCCATCCGGCGCGAACAGGTCGTACCTGATGTGCACGTAATGCTCGAAGGCGTAGGCGGTCGGCACGACTGACGCCGGGTAGGTTCCGACATCGCCGAGTGGCACCTCGACGTCCTGGCTTTCCACGGCGGCGAGTAGTTCCAGCCCTCGCGCGCTGGCCGACTCGTAGTCGGCCAGAATCTCGGCCGCACTCATGGAGCGGCGCGACTCGACGTACAAGTCGGCGGCTCGCTCGGCCGGCAATCCCGCCGAGTCGGGCAATTTCGACATGTCCACGGCCAGCCAAAAACTGCATGCCATATGGGACACCAGATCCTGCACCGTCCAGCCCGGACACCCGCTGTCCTGTGACCAGACGGAGTCGTCGACTCCGCGGCACAGCGCCAGTAGCGCCTCGCGGTCGGCTTCAATGGCCTTCAGTGCTGAACTTGTCATCGTGACGAACCTTTCCGAGTGAGGGGCTGACCTACGATCGGGCGACTACAATTGGACTACCTACATACCGTATGTATGAAGATACATACGGTATGTATGAAAGGCAACGGTTGATGGAGGCTACCCGTCGTACGCAGGCCGAGCGGGCCGCGGAGACACACGAGGCGCTTATCGCGGCGGCCCGTCAGCTGTTCGCCGCGGACGGTTTCGCCGACGTCGCGCTCGAGACGATTGTGCGGGCCGCGGGCGTGACCCGCGGGGCCCTGTACCACCATTTCGCCGACAAGACCGAGCTCTTTGCCGCGGTTTTCGAGCAGGTCGAAGGGGAGCTGGCGGCGCGGATGGGCGAGGCGATCGTCGCGTCCAATCAGACTGATCCGGTCGCGATCATGCGGCTCGGCGTCGACTTTTGGTTGGATGCCTCCTCCGATCCGGAAGTGCAGCGCATCGTGCTGGTCGACGCGCCCGCCGTGCTGGGTTGGGCGCGGTGGACCGAGATCGGAAACCGCTACAACATCGGCTTCGTGCGCGACCTGCTGGCCAGCGCGATCGAGATCGGGCGCATCCCGCCGCAGCCAGTGGAAGCGACCGCGCTGGCGATGCTCGGGGCGATGCGTGAGGCGACCCTGTATGTGGCACGGGCCGAGGACCACGACCACGCCCGCCAGGAAGCGGGTGCGGTGATGAACCGACTCATGCAGGCGCTGGGCGCCGGCTGACTCAGTTGCCCGGCCGCCAGCCGGCTTTCGTTCGGCCCGTCAGGTGTTTTCCGACCCTCGATTACGGGTAAGTGACCGGCTATCGGCTCGTGGGGGAGACGCCGGTGACGGGCGGTGAAGACTTGGTCGATCTCGAGTGTCCCAAGCGGATGCAATTCGGGCCATGCGGCGGTGTCAAGCCCGATGGCCAGTGTGAAATGCGCTCGGGGCCATGCTCTTTTGACGATGTAGTGCCATGGCCCGGTGATAGCAAGCAGCGGCCCCCGGTGCCCGCGCCGCTCATCCTCACCGATTTCAGCTGCGAGCCTTTCGACGCTGCGGATATTGCGGCAATTGCCGACATTTTGGCGCCGAGTTGTGACGCGGTGCTGGTGGGCGAGCACCAGAACCGGCCGGATTTTCCGCCGACGCTGATGAGCCGATTAATTCTGGATCAGGGTGTGACGCCTTGGATTACGTTGTCCTGCCGGGACCGCAATCGGATTGTCTTGGAGCAGGAGTTGGTCGGCCTGCACTTCACCGGCGCGAAGACGGTGTTCTGTGTGACCGGCGACGGTCGCGGCTACGACGTCCGGGCTGATGTCACCCAGACCTTCGACCTGGACGGTCCGCGGCTGGTTGCGCTGGCCGCGTCGCTCGGCATGATCGCCGCCGTCCCCGAGACCCCGACGGCACCCCCGACTCATCTTCGGGCGGCTCGGCTGGTCGAGAAGCAGCGGGCCGGCGCGAGTGTGGCGGTGCTCAATCACGTGTCGTCCGTGTCGACGTTGTCGGCATTCATGGACGATGCGCGCGCGGCCGGACTGCGCATCCCGGTGCTGGCCTCGGTCGCGGTGTTCACCGACGTGGTCTCGGCCGCCGTGCTGCAAGGTCTGCCCGGGCTGGACCTGGAACCCGCACTGGTTGACGAGGTTGTCAACGCGCCCGATCCGGTCGAGGCCGGCATCGAGACAGCGGTCGGTGAAGCCCGAAAGCTATTGGCTATCAGAGGTGTTGATGGCGTCAACCTGTCGGGTCGGGCGTCGGCGTCCGGCACGCGCCGCGGCGCGGAGATCAAGGGCGAGGTCGCCGCTCGCATCCGCGCGGCGCGTGCACGTGACTGACTCAGCGGACGCCGAGTTCGACACGCTGGCCGAATGGACGGCAGAAGTGGCCGCGGATCTGGGTCAGGAGTTTTATATCCCGGCCGGGTGCCGCGGCAGCGGAAGTCCGGCGGTCCTGGACTGGCTTATCGATCAACTAGATCTCAGCGCAGGTGAACTGCTGTTGGATTGCGGTGCCGGCGTTGGCGGGCCGGCCGCCTACGCGGCGCAGCGTGGTGTCCGTCCGGTGCTGGTGGAGCCGCAGGCCGGCGGATGCCACGCCGCGCGTGCGCTATTCGGTTTCCCGGCGCTGCAGGCTGACGCGTCGGCCTTGCCCGTCGCCGATGAGGCATTCGATGCCGCGTGGGCTCTGGGCGTGCTTTGTACGACCGACGCAAAGCTGGAGTTGCTGAGCGAACTTCGCCGCGTCGTGCGGCCGCCGGGTCGTATCGGGTTGCTGGTTCTAGTGGCGCAGGACTTGTCGCCCGCAGGCGAGCCCGACGACAGTTCCTTTCCGACTGCTGATTTGTTGTGGGGCTTGGTGCGTCGCGCGGGTTTGCGTGTCGACGCCTGGCGCAGTGCCGCCGACCTGTGGGATCCCCCGGCGCCGTGGCGGCGGCGGGTAGAGAGGATAGACGCCGAAATGCATGCCAGGCACGCCGACGAGAGTGCGTGGCAAGTGGCCGAACGTCAATCGGATCTGATCGCGCAGCTGCTCGAAAGATCCGCCATCGTGCCGAATTTGCTTTCGCTACGGCACGATACGACCGTTGATCGTCCATACTCCTCTCTATGAGCTCCTCCGCGCCGCGCGCGGCGACGCCATCGGATGCCGAGACGGTGGCGCGGTTGCTGGACGCATTCAACCGGGAATACGACGCGCCCACACCGGGGCCCGGGGTGTTGACCACCCGGCTGCATAGCCTGTTGGCCGGGACCGATGTAATTGCCTTCTGAGGTTCAGCGCTCGGTCGCGAAGGCTCGCAACGAGGCAAGCTGAGCGGGGTCCAGTGAAGGACGGACGTTTTCGCGCGCGGCCGCGACGTCGGCGGCGGTGATCTCGGCGGCGTCGACTGAGCGCCGCATGGCGGTAAGTGCGGCCTCGCGCAACAGCGCCACGCAGTCCGCGGCGCTGTATCCGTCCAAGTCGGCCGCCAACGCGTCCAGGTCCACGTCGCGCAGCGGGATCGACTTGGCCGCGGTGCGCAGGATGTCCGCTCGCGCTTGTGCATCCGGTGGTTCGACGAACACCAGCTTCTCCAGCCGGCCGGGGCGCAGCAGCCCCGGGTCGATCAGCTCCGGCCGGTTGGTGGCGCCGACCACCACGACATCACGCAGCGGTTCGATGCCATCGAGTTCGGTGAGCAGCGCCGCGACCACCCGGTCGGTCACGCCGGAGTCGAAGCTCTGCCCACGGCGTGGCGTCAACGCGTCGATCTCGTCGAGGAACACCAGCGACGGCGCGGAGTCCCTGGCCCGGCCGAACAGTTCGCGTACCGCCTTCTCCGAAGAGCCGACCCACTTGTCCATCAGCTCAGACCCTTTGACGGCGTGCACCGAAAGCCGGCCGGTGCTGGCCAGTGCTCGGATCACGAAGGTTTTGCCGCAGCCGGGCGGGCCGTAGAGCAGCACGCCGCGCGGCGGCTGGACCCCCAGCCGAGCGAACGTGTCGGGATGCTGCAGCGGCCACAGCACCGCTTCGGTGAGCGCCTGCTTGGTGGCGGTCATGTCGCCGACATCGTCGAGGGTGACCGATCCGACCGACACCTCCGTGGTTGCCGATCGCGACAACGGCCGAATCACCGTGAGCGCACCGAGCAAGTCGTCTTGGGTGAGCTTCGGCGAGTTGCCGTCGGAGCTGGCCCGCGCGGCGGCGCGCAATGCCGCCTCGCGTACCAGTGCGGCCAGGTCGGCCACCACGAAACCCGGTGTGCGGTCTGCGATCTCGCTCAGACTGAGATCGTCGGTGGGCACCTGATGCAGCAGGCTCTGCAGCAGCGCGATGCGGGTCGGGGCGTCGGGCAGGCTGAGGACCAGTTCGCGGTCGCACAGATCTGGGGCGCGTAGCCGCGGGTCGAGGTTCTCCGGTACCGCGGACGTGACGATCAACGCGACCTTGGGGGCCGCGACCGCTTTGCGTAACTCGGCCAGGATCAGCGTCGCGACCGGTTCGGCGGTAATCGGTAGCAGCGCGTCGATGTCGGCGATCAGCAGCACTCCGCCGCCGTCGCGGACTTTCGCGGCCGCCGCGGCCACGCGCTGCAGGCGATCGTCGGCTGCCAGCGCCCCGACCTCCGGGCCGTCGAGTTCAACCAGCCGTCGGCCTGCGCAGACCGCGCGCACCAGCGCGGTCTTGCCGACGCCGGCCGGGCCCGACACCAGAACACCCAAATTGGTTGTAGCGCCCAGTGTTTGTAGCAGGTGTGGTTCGTCGAGTGCCAGCTTGAGCCACTCGGTCAGCTTGGCTGCCTGCGCGCTGACGCCTTTGAGGTCGCTTACGGTGAGCTGTAGCGGCTTGGCTTCGACCTGCTCAGGCAGGGAAGCGCCGTCGTTGGTGACGACGCCGTTTCCCCACGTCACCAACGAGTTCGGTTGCACGCTCACCGGTCCGGTCGGGTCTACCCCGGTGACCGTCAACAGCTCCGACGTCCAACTGATACCTACCGCCGAGGCCAGCGCACGCGTCGCCGCCGACGTCGAGGTGCCCGGGCCCAGGTCGCGTGGCAGCAGGGACACCGCGTCGCCGACGGTTAACACCTTGCCCAACAGGGCTTGTCGTAACGTGGTGGGCGGGACCGATTGACTGGCTAACGTCGAGCCGCTCAGGGTCACCGACCGGGCGCCATACACGGTGGCCGCGGCGACGATGACCGCGGTGTCCTCGCTCAGCCCCGCGTTGGACAGCGTGACGTCGTCGAGCAGCACGGTGCCGATCGGGGTCTGTGGGCCGGCCACGCCCGCGACCGCCGTCGTCGTGCGCGCCCCGGTTAGCGACACCGCATCCCATTCCCGAATACCAAGGGCGGCAATGGCATTGGGATGCAGTCGGATCACACCGCGGCGAGAGTCGACGGCCGAGGTGTTCAGCCGAGCCGTCAGGGTGAGCCGGGCGGGTGACGTCATGTCCGGCCGGTTGGCCTGCGCAGTCCCAGTCGCGCCATCGATCGGCGGTTGGGCTGCGCCCGGCGGATCGCGCGCCGGGTGGCGCGCCGCTGCTTGGGTTTCTCACCCCACGCTTCGGGATGTGCCGCCAGCCAGTGATGGCTGCGCACCGAGAACGGGATGTAGCAGAGGTAGGCGGCGATCATCACCATGATCAGGATGTAGGGGAACAGGAATGCGGCGGCCGCGACGATGGTCAGCCCGGCCAGCAGCAGCGCCGCCAGGTTCGGCGGCACCGAGACGGCGTGCATCTTGCGCATCGGGATCCGGCTCACCAGCAGCATCGAGCAAGCCACCAGCCACGTGCAGACGAACCACGGCGAAGTCCACCAGCCAGCGCCGAATTGGAGCTTGGCGGCCAGCGGGCCGAGTGCGCAGATCGCGCCCGCCGGCGCGGGCACACCGACGAAGAACTCCCGTGCGAAAGGCGGTTGGGTCGCATCGTCGAGCAGCGCGTTAAACCTGGCCAGCCGCAACACGATTGACACCGCATAGAGCAGGACCACGACCCAGCCCGCCGCCAACGCGGGCAACATCGACACGTAGACCACCACCGCGGGGGCCACCCCGAAGTTCACCGCGTCGGCCAGCGAGTCGATCTCCTCGCCCATCCGCGACTCAGCATCCAATGCGCGGGCCACTCGGCCGTCGAGCCCGTCGAGGATCGCGGCGGCGGCGATCAGCGCGATCGCGACGTGAGGCTGACCCTCCAGCGCGAACCGGATCGAGGTCAGCCCGGCGCAGATCGCCAGCACGCTCATCGAGCTGGGCAGGATGCGCAGGTTGACCACTCGCCTGCCGCGCGGCTTGGTGATCACCGCAGCTGCGCCAACACCGTCTCGCCGGCCACCGCACGTTGACCGATGCTGACCGACACCTCGGCGCCGGCGGGCAGATAGGTGTCCAGCCGTGACCCGAATCGGATCAGGCCATAGGTGTCGCCGATCGAGAGTTTGTCGCCCGCGCGAACGTCGCAGACGATCCGGCGCGCCAGCAGACCCGCGATTTGCACGGCGACGATCTCTGCGCCGTCCTCGGTGCGGATCCGCACGCTGTTGCGTTCGTTGTCGTCGCTGGCCTCGGGAAGGTCAGCCGAGCCGAACAGGCCCGGCCTGTGCTGCACGGCGATCACTTCGCCGCTCACCGGGGCCCGCTGTACGTGAGCGTCGAACAGCGACAGGAAGATGCTGACCCGGGTTAGTGCCGCGTCGCCCATCTCCAACTCGGGCGGCGGGGCGGCCGATTCGATCAGGCACACCAAGCCGTCGGCGGGCGCGACGACGACGCCGGGCCGAGTCGGCGGCACCCGCGGCGGGTGCCGGAAGAAGCCGGCGCAGGCTCCGGCGGCCAGTAGGCCGGCCCGGCGCAGCCAGCGGGAGCGGCGGCCGATCAGGGCCAGACCCAACCCCGCGGAAATGAACGGGAGCCCGGCCGGGTGAACGGGCGGAACGGTCGAGCGCACCAGCGACAGCAGATGTTGCGGGCTGACCGTTGGGTTTCCGTCGGTCGAGCGGGGACGTCGAGCCACGCGGTTATCTTACGGAGCCGCGGCGGCCGTCAGACCGGATACGTGACGCCGGTCAATTCTTCGGAGACTGTCCACAGCTGGTGTTGCAGGTCTTCGTCGTGCGACTGTGCGCTCGAGGACACCAGCTTGGGGTGTCCTCGTTGCTCACCCAGGCCATCGGGGCCGTAGTACTGCCCGCCTTCGACGTCGAGGTCCGTGGCGGCGCGCAGCGTGGGCAGGGCGCCCATCGCGGCGCCCTGGAAGAACAGGCCGCCTGCCACGGCGAACATCGGCTTGAACAGCGTCGGCACGTTGCGGCCCAGTTCGGTGCTGGACGCGCCCGGATGGGCCGCGACGGCGATGGTGTTCTTCCGATCGCCGGCCAATCGGCGCTGTAGCTCGTAGGTGAACAGCAGGTTGGCCAATTTCGACTGCCCGTAGGCGGCATACCGGTCGTAGCTGTGCTCCCATTGCAGATCGTCGAAGTGGATCGCGGCGCGGAGCCGGTGGCCCGTGCTGCTGACGGTCACCACCCGCGAGCCCCGCACCGGCAGCAGGTTGTCCAGCAATAACCCGGTCAGCGCGAAGTGGCCCAGATGGTTGGTGCCGAACTGCATTTCAAACCCGTCGGCGGTGAGCTGCTTGGGAGTCCACATCACGCCGGCGTTGTTGATCAGCAGATCGATCCGCAGGTAGGTCTTGCGCAGCGTCGCGGCGGCGGCGCGCACCGAGGCCAGCGAAGTGAGGTCGAGTTCCTGCAGCGTGACGTCGGCCTCTGGGCAGGCGGCGACGATGCGTGCCAGCGCGAGGTTGCCCTTTTCCGGGTCGCGCACTGCCAGGACAACGTGGGCGCCGGCCTGGGCCAGCGCGGCCGCCGTGTGGTAGCCGAGGCCGGTATTTGCGCCGGTCACAATGGCGACGCGGCCGCGCTGGTCCGGTATGTCGCCCGTGGTCCATTTACCGTTGGAACTCATCGGAAAAACCATACTCATTCACATTCTCGGTCGACGTGTCGGTGCAATCCGCCATCACGTCGGTGGCATTCTCGATGGCGTGGACAACCGCACCCCTGGCCCGCCGGTCGCAGGCATGGTCGATCCCGCCCATCCGCCCAGCCGGCGCGCGCCGCTGCGATGGGCGATCGGCGGCGTCATTCCGTGGCTGCTGCTGGCCGCCGGTCAAGCGGTGTGGTTCGAATTCGACAAGCGAATGCTGTGGCTGCACATCCTGCTCGGCGTCGGCACTCTACTCGGCGCGGTGATCTCGCTGGCGGTCGTGCCGATGTGGCGATATCGGGTGCACCGGTGGGAGATCGGCCCGCAGGCGGTGTACACCCGCACCGGATGGCTGGTTCAGGAAAGGCGCATCGCGCCGATCTCGCGGGTGCAGACCGTTGACACCTACCGCGGCCCGTTGGACCAGTTGTTCGGCCTGGCCAACGTCACCGTCACCACCGCCTCCTCGGCGGGTGCGGTGCACATCGTCGCGCTCGACATGGACGTCGCCGACCAGGTCGTCGCGAAATTGACCGACATCGCGGCGATCGGCGCGGAGGACGCTACGTGACAACGGCCGCCGGGCCGACTCAAATCGCCTGGCAGCGGCTGAGTCCCAGGATGCTGCTGGTTCACCCGGTGCACGAACTGCTGCGCGAACTCCCATGGTTGATCGGCGCGATCGTGCTGGGTTCGACCACCGGCAACCAGTCCTGGACGGTGGCGGTGTTGGCGTACACCGTCGTGATCGGCGTGGCGCGCTGGTACACCACCAGTTACCGCATCGACGCCGACCCGCAGTCGGGCCAGCTGCAACTGCGGGTCGGTCTTCTGCAACGCAAAGTACTGTCGGTGCCGCTCAACCGGATTCGTTCGGTGCAGAGCGATGCGCGGCTGCTGCATCGCCTGATGGGCCTGGCCGTGGTGCGAGTGAACACCGGCCAAGAAGCCAGGGGCGACGGCGGGGCCGGGGTTTTCGAGCTGAATGCGGTCCTGGCCGGCGAGGTGCCCCGGCTGCGGGCGATTCTGCTGGCCGACTCGGCGCAACACGGCGCTGCACCGGCCGCGGAGCCCTTGGCGGACAGCGCGGTGCTGGCGCGCTGGCAGCCGTCGTGGCTGAGGTACTCGCCGTTGAGTGTGTCCGGCCTGCTGTCGCTGGCCGCCGCCGCGGGTGTGGTGTACGAGAGCGGATTCGTTGGGCCGCTGCAGCATTCGCGGCCGGTCGAGTCGGCGCTCGCCGCTGCCCAGCGGTTGGGGACCGCGAGCACCGTCGAGGTCGTCGGCGGGGCGATTCTGCTGGCTTCGGTGCTGCTCGCGGTGCTGAGGTCGCTGCTCACCTACGGAAACTTGGTGCTGCTGCGTGAGGCGGACGTGCTTCATCTGCGGCACGGCCTGTTACGCCTTCGTGAGCGGGCCTACGACATGAGCAGGCTGCGCGGCGGAACGCTGCGTCAACCCTTGTTGGTGCGCCTATTCGGCGGCGCCCGCCTGGATGCGGTGATGACCGGTGTGCACGGCGCCGGTGAGGCGTCGGTGCTGCTGCCGCCGTGTCCGGTGTCCACCGCCGAATCGGTGCTGATCGGGCTCGTCGGCGATCGGGATGTTGTCACCGGGCCGCTGCGCGGGCACGGCCGCCGGGCGGCGACCCGACGCTGGACACGGGCGTTGGGGCTTCCGGTATTGATCGGTGTCGCGCTGACCCTGATCAGCGTGCTTGTCGGAAAATCCGTTGTGCCCGTGTGGGTGTGGCCGGCATGGATCGCGATCACGGCGTGGTGCGCGTTGCTGGCCGCCGACCGGGTGAGCGCGCTCGGGCATCGGGTTCACAACGGCTGGCTGGTGATCCGGGCCGGCAGCGTGGAACGACACCGCGACTGCCTCGCGACCGCGGGCATTATCAGCTGGACCACGCGGCAGTCGCCGTTCCAGCGCCGGGCCAAGGTCGCGACACTGGTGGCGGCCACCGCCGCAGGCGTCAAGCGCTATCCGTTGATCGACGTGCCGGAAGATCTGGTGTGGGCGGTTGCGGCTGAGGCGTCGCCGTGGGTGGCGGACAGTATCTGGGCGGTCCGCTAAGTCCCGACTAAGCGCTCAGCCGGCGTACCGCCTCGATGCGGGCCGCGAGCTGTTCGCTGGTGGCCGCGGCCACCGGTGGGCCGCCGCAGAGCCGGCGCAATTCGTTGTGAATCCAACCGTGCGGCTTGCCAATTCGATAATGCGCTGCCGTCACCAACGCGTTGAGTTCGCGACGGAGATCACGCAATTGCCCGTGCCGGGTGACCGGCTCCGGTGTCGCGGCGCGCCGGTCGAACTGCTGTTCCTGGTGGCGGCGCAGCAGGTCGCGCATCTGCCCGGGATCCAAAAGCCCGGGGATGCCGAGATAGTCGGCCTCTTCGTCGCTGCCGGCGGGAGTCGCGGTGCCGAACGACGAGCCATCGAAGATGACCTGGTCCAGTTCGGCATCGGCGCCCAGCGACTCGAAACTGTTCTCGATCTCGGACGGCTCGTCCTGACGACGTTGCGCCTCGGCCAGTTCATCGGTCTCCCGATCCGGTTGCCCGAGAACGTGATTGCGCTGTGCCTCCAACTCACTGGCCAGCAGCAGAAGTGTCGGCACCGACGGCAGGAACACGCTCGCGATTTCACCGGGCCGCCGCGAGCGGACAAATCGGCCGATCGCCTGGGCGAAGAACAGCGGAGTGGAGGCGCTGGTGGCATAGACACCGACCGCCAGCCGCGGCACGTCGACACCCTCCGACACCATGCGCACCGCGACCAGCCAGCGGCTGGTGCCCGCGGAGAACTGCGCGATGCGCCGCGAGGCACCAGGGTCGTCGGAAAGGACGACGGTAGGCTCTTCGCCGGTAATCCGTTGCAGCAGAACGGCGTAAGCCCGGGCGGCTTGCTGGTCGGACGCGATCACCATTCCCCCGGCGTCTGGAACGCCGCCGGCCCGCAGCTGTCGCAGCCGGGTATCGGCCGCGGTGACGACCGCGGGCATCCATTCGCCGGCCGGATCCAACGCGGTGCGCCAAGCCCGTGCGGTGTGCTCGGCGGTGGCCGGCTCACCGAGCCGGGCGGAATACTCCTCGCCCGCGCTGTCGCGCCACCGGGTCTCTCCGGAATAGGCCAGGAACACCACCGGACGAACCACGCCGTCGGCGAGCGCGTCGGTGTAGCCGTAGGTGTGATCGGCCTGCGACCGCAGCAGGCCGCCGGCGTCGGGCTCGTACCGGACGAACGGAATCGCGGCATCGTCGCTGCGAAACGGTGTGCCGGTCAATGCCAATCGGTGTGTGGCGTCGCCGAATGCTTCCAGGATCGCGTCGCCCCAACTCTTGGCGTCGCCACCGTGGTGGATCTCATCGAAGATGACCAGCGTCCGTCTGCCTTCGGTGCGCACCCGGTGACGGGTCGGATGGCTGGCCACCTGTGCATAGGTGACGACGACGCCGTGGTACTCCGCCGAGGTGTGTGCGGCGGCGTTGCTGAACTTCGGGTCCAGCGCGATGCCGTCGGCGGCAGCCGCCTCGGCCCACTGCACCTTGAGATGTTCGGTGGGCACCACCACGGTGATCGCCTCGATGGTGCGGTCGGCCAGCAACTCGCCGGCGATACGCAGAGCAAATGCGGTCTTGCCCGCGCCCGGAGTGGCGACCAGCAAGAAGTCACGTGGCTTGGCGGTCAAATAACGCACCAAGGCTCGCCGCTGCCAGCCCCGCAAAGCCCGGGTGCTGGGCGCTTCAACTGCCCGCACCCGGAAACTCCTATCTGATCGAGATGCAGTCTAGGGCAAGGACATCGGGCCATGCATCTTCGCAGGACAGCGGCGAGTCGGTGCCTCGCCTGTGCTATAGGGCGACTTGCGTGTCCAGCCACCCGATGACCGGGCCGCCGAGGTCAACTGCGGCGTAGACGATGCCGGACAACGCCGACATCACGGAGAAATTCCCTCCGAATGACACGCGGAAGTGCGTGACCTTGCCGTTGCCGAGAGTACGCGTGTCGTCGGCGGGGTTGTGGTGTTGGTGCACGAGTCGGATGATTATTCCCACTGGAACGGGCGGGGCAGCGTCAGGGTCCTCTCGGCCTTGGCGTACCAGCCTTGCGGTGCATGCTGGCTGGTGTGCAGATAACACTGGACGATCGCCTGATCGCTTCCGGGTTGAAAGGTCAGCAACCGGCTGATCGGTAGCGTCGTGATCGGCATGTGGTGACGGCTCAGCGACGCGACATTGAGAAACCAGGTTCCCCATCGTTGTTCTATATGGGTCTTGTTGCCGAACGAATCGTCGGGATGGGTGTGGGTGTGGCCGGCGAGCCACAACGCCACTCGACCCGGACGGCCCGCCAGGAAGCTCTCGAACGCAGCGGAATCCGGCTTGCTGTCGACCCAGTACAGGTAGGAAGCCCCGTTGGGAGTGCCTTCTTCAAACGGCCGGTGGTAGTGCTCGAGCAGTTCGCCCGTCGCAGACCTGCGCACGCCCTCCCATTCGCCGGACGCCACGGTGGTGTCTTTGAGGACATAGTGATGCACCGCAACAATCAAGGCATCGGGGTTGTCGTTCACCATCGAGGTGAACCAGTCGAACGTCTCACCGCTGACCACACCGCCGGGGTTGCCGCCCAGCGTGCCCCGACCGACCGACTGCGTGGGTTCGTTGCGGTCGCTCATCATCAAGAACAGCAGGTTGCCCACCCGAAAGCTGTACCGCTCCCATGTCCCGTCGATGCGATAGCGGCGGGCAGTAGCGTCGACACCGGAGAATTCAGTGTTAGCGCCTAGCGGATCGATCCATTTCTGCCACCACCACGCCTCGGGTTCCGCAAGCCCGTTGCGGTCGTGGTTGCCGCACACGCTGTAGACGTCTTCGCGGCGATGCGCGCGCAGCGTTGAGAATTGCTCGACGACTTCGCGGCCCTCGGCGTCATCGGGCAGGTGGTGGTGTGCGCCGGACATGTCGCCGACATCGATAGCGATGTCCCATTCGAACGGCGGGCCTCCGCCTTCTCCGCCGAATTCGGAGTGTGTGATCGCTTCGGCCAAACTTCTTCTGCCGAACTGCTTGTCGGTGCCGACGTGAGCGTCACCGAAAGCCCACAGCCGCAGCCGCGGACATTCGTCAGCTGTCACGATTCGGAGACGTCGACGAGTCCCCACCGGCGGCGGACCACGTTGTCGAGAAAGGTGAAGAGTCCGTCGATGATGATGCCGAGCGTCAAGATGACGATCATTACCGCGATCGCTGCAGGCATGTCGGACATGTTCTGTGCGTTCTCCAGTAGCACACCGATGGATGCGGTATTGGTCACGATCACCACGAGCTCACCTGACATCAGACTGCGCCAGGCAAACGCCCAGCCCTGCTTGAGTCCGGTGACGAAGACAGGTAGCGACGCAGGCAGGATGACATGTCGATATAGCGCGAATCCCTTGAGCCCCATAGTCTTCGCCGCGCGCAGCAGCAACGGCGGAATGTGGTCAGATCCGGCGATGACAGCGGTCGCGATGGCGGGCGCGGTGCCGATTACGATAACGAACACAATCGCCGAGGTGTTGAGCCCGAAGAAGATGATGGCGAACGGGAACCAGGCGATCGCCGGCATCGTCTGCATGCCGGTGATGATCGGCCCGAAAGCCGCCCGGATCAACCGATTCCGTGACACGACGATGCCGGCGGCCAATCCGAACAGCACGGCGAGGCCGAACCCGTACACGGCTCGGCTCAGGGTGGTCGCGATCGCCTGCCACAACAACGGCTGGCCAGCCTGACTCCACAGACTGGCCAGGGCCGCAGCCGGACCGGGTAACACGAACGTTGGTTTCCAGCCGCTCAGATACACCGCCTGCCACCCGGCCAAGACGACCAACAGCCCCACGCCGGGAGCCCATAGCGATCGGACCAGTCGGCGGGTGAAAAGCCCTCCGGCCGAGTGCGAGTCAGGTTCCGCGCACTGGTCGGCCTCGAGGTCGCTAAGCGTCATCGCCGGCCCCCGGTCCTTGAAGGTCGGCGGTGATGGCGGCGACAACTTCAGCGATGGGCGCGTCAGTTCGCCGCGGTCGTTTGAGCTCGACGATGTGTTCGGCAATGATCCGGCCGGGCCTGTTGCTCAACAGCACCACCCGGTCGCCCAACCTGACCGCCTCTTGCACGTTGTGGGTGACGAACAGCACCGTCAAACCTGTTTCCGCCACGATGCGTTCGAGCTCGGTGTGCAGGAGGTCGCGGGTGATCGCATCGAGTGCGCCGAACGGCTCGTCCATAAGCAGCACATCGGCATCCTGCGCCAGTGCTCGTGCGAGCGCCACCCGCTGACGCATCCCGCCCGACAGCTGATGCGGTCGCGCACCCGCGAAGGCAGCCAGCCCGACGATGTCGAGCAACTCGGCCACTCGGGCGCGTCGCTCAGCTCTGGGAATCTTGCGTGCCCGCAGCGCCAGGTCGATATTGCCCGACGCCGTCAACCACGGAAACAAAGCTGATTCCTGAAACATTAATGCGGGCTGACGATTTCCGCTGGACACCGTGCCCGTCGTGGGCTGATCCAACCCGGCCGCTAGTGACAGCAGAGTACTTTTGCCGCAGCCTGACGGCCCGACGATGCAGACGAACTCGCCTGGTTCCACGCTGAGTGAAATATCAGCAAGCGCGGCGACCGTCGTGGCGCCCTGCTCGTAAGTCCTGGAGACCGACGAAAGCCGAACGGCAGGCTCCCTTTGGCCGCTGGGGGCGTGACTGGTCACATGCTGAGTCGATGTGCTGGTCACGAATTCACCTGAGACTTACCGGACGTCTTCAAGACTTCGTTGAGCAGCCGCAGGTCGACGAGTCCGTCCAGGCTGAGCGGATCGAGCAGTCCAACTGAAACAGCTTTGCGGACTTGGTCGTTCAGCGATGCGGTATTCGGGTCGTTGGTGAAGGTCGTCTCCTGAAGTGACGCGTTCAACACGTCCGGAGTCAACCCTTTGCCTAAATCCTTCGCGAGTCTGTTGTTGGCCGACTGCGCTGCCGCGGCCGGGTCGTTGTGCAGCAGGTCATCGGCTTGGACCTGCCCGCGTAACAATGCAGAGACCGCCTCGGGGTGAGCCTTCAAGAAGTCTTGGCGCACCACCAACACGGTGATCGTTCCCGGGTCGGGCCACAGTTTCACGCCGCCGGCCTTGACCAGTTCGACGTCGTACGGTGCGGACTCCGCAGCACCCGCGATCTGATTTGTCGCGAATTCCTGCAGGATCGCCGACTCGGGCTTGGTCGGCTTGACGGACACGTCCCCGCCGCCTTGGGTATTGGTCTGCAGGCCATTGTCTTTGAGCCAGCTGCGCAAGCTGATGTCGTGGTTGCCGCCTAGACCCGGGTCGGCCACGGTCTTGCCGCGCAGATCCTGGGCCGTCTTGATGTCGGGCTTGACGACGAAGGACGTACCGCCGAGGGCCGATCCGGAGACGATGTTGATCGCCGTGCCGTGCGACTTCTGCCAAGCGTTGAACGCCGGGTTGGTGCCGATGTAGGCGGCGTCGAGTTTGTCGGACAACAGCGCGGTGACTTCGGCGATGCCCTGCTGGAAGGGCTGGGTGACCAGAGTCGCTGACGAGCCGAGGTTCTTGGTGAACAATCCCCGATCAACGGCGACCAGCGCCGAGGCATGGGTGATGCGGGTGATGTACCCCAGGCGCAGTGTGACTCCTGCGCCAGAGCCCCCGGTGGATGCGGAATGACCACAACCGCTTAGCAGGGCGGCGACAAGTGCGACGACCAGCGGCAGGGCGCGGCGGGCCGGAATGCGAGTAGGCATGACATCTCCTTGAGTGACCAGTTGTTCGAACGCGGACCGGTCAGCTACAGGAGGCGGCGATGACGCGCTGCAGGTCGACATGCAGACGTTTGGTCAGTCGTACAGCGATTCGGCTCACCATGATCAGCCCACGCTCCGGGAGACGAAGAGCGGACTGGTCCACACCTGGTGGCCGTCTGCTTGCCGAGCCCGCAGGTAGAGGGCGCTGTCGGCCGGCGGCAGGTCGACGGTCAACTGCCCGGTCGCCGTGACCGGAAGGTCCGCGAGATCGGCGATCCGTTCGACGATGAGCGTCAAATTCAGCCCACCGACGACGGTTTCGCGCCGGCCGTCCTCGATGAGATCGGCGCCGCTGATCACCACACTCGCGTCCAGGTCATCCTCGACGACGCTGCTCTCGATCTGCAGGTGCGCCGAGGCCAGGTCGGCCAGGCTGACGATCACGCCGATGTCACTTCCGTATGTCGTTGTTCGCCAGCTGATCTCATTGCTTAATGCGAGGAATTCCTGCTCGGGATGTGTGGCGGCCCACGGCGTCACGGCGTCGACGGAGCTACCAGCGACCGTGAGACGTCCCGCCCACGTCGCCCAGCGATAGCGGTCCTTGTGTCGCGCGCCACCCCACCGGATCCGCACCAGCGTGTCCGACAACCCGGTCTCGGCGTGGAAATCGCGTCGCCACAGTCGGCCCGCGGAATCCCACACCTCGAGTTCTTCCCAGCCCGTCGTGCCGAAGATGTTGTATTGGGCGACTAGTTCGTCTGTGGTGGTGTAGATCTCGTCACCCATCCAGTGCGAACCGCTGCGCAACAGCACGACGGAGCGGGCACCGGTCGTCGCCCAGGTGCGCCGACCTCGCAACGCCCGGCCGACGTCGGCGCGGGTGAGTTCGGGTGCCAGAACACCGGTCAGTCCGCCGTGCCCGCCGAATATGTTGGCTCCCGGCGCGCCGCCGCCGGGCCGTCCACGGTGCTCGTCGCTGGCGGCGCTGGCACCCAGGCGGAGGCCGCGCGCCAGCGCGTCCTCGAGGAACCAGGGACTGGTTCCCCAGGACGAGTGCACCTCGATCAGTCGTTCCAGTTCCGGATGATGCCAGTCCAGGATCGCCCGCCGTCCACCAACATGGGGGATCAGCAGGTAAGAGTCGGGATCCTTTTCATAGGCGGCGTAAAGCTCTGTGATGGGCCATGTTTGGGGAGTCGGCGCGGCCGAGGTCATGCCTTGGTGCCATTCCAGTGACCGCGCTACGGTGGTGTCCTCGCCGAGGAAGACGACGTTGTGGTCGCCGCCGACGCCGGCTGTTCCGCACCACTCCACGCCGGGATAGCAGACCAGTCGGCCGTTCTCGTTGGCGCTCGCGCACGCAGCGACGACGTCGTCCCACACGTCATCGGTGATCTGAAAGTCGTTGGCGGTGTAGCCGATCACGTCGAGCGCGCCGACATCGCGGCCATAGGCCAGATTCGACCCGGTGTCCTGGGTGCCTACTGTGTCGTTGGAATGCACGTGTAGATCGGCGAACAACGCACGCGGCGAGGGGAAGTCGTCGATGACGTCGAGATAGCAAGTCTCCCGCCCGATCTCCGCTGTACCCGCATCGGCGACGAGGTCGATGCCGCCGGGCTGGGCCGGGACCGACACCGTCGCGGCCGCCCATCCCGCAGTGGGGAATTCGGCGGAGGCGACGTCGACGTCACCGGAGCGAGCTCGCACGGTCGCGGCGACGTCGCGGCAGGCGTTGCCCCAACGATCCTGTAGGTGTACCCGCAGGTCGGCTGACGAGATGTCGCGCCTCACCAGTCGCGGGCCGTGCACCACCAGGTGCTCGGGCGGCCCGGGGATCACCGCGAGCCGAGACACAGCGGCGCGGGCCATCCGTGATGTGCCCAAGACGTCGACGAACAGGTGGAACTCGAACTCATCCTCGACGAACGTCTGCACGCGGGTGCCGGGTCCGCCGAATTGGCGGTCCCCCAACCGGATCTCGATGACGTCGCCGGGCCGCAGGTAGCCGTCTTTGGCGTGAATCAGCAATGCTTTTTGGAACGGGCGCTCGCCACCTTTGACGTCGTAGCGGGTGACGAGCTTCTGCACGGTGGCGGCGGAGGCCGCCGAGGCGCCGCCGACCAGCGACCGGCTGACCAACGTTGCGGACGCGTAATCGCGCGCATGAGGGTCAGTCGTCTGCAGATCCCAGTCGGAGTAGAAGCGGAAGCACAGCTTCAGCCAGCCGCTGTCGGCGATTCCCGAGCTGCCCACGGTGTAGGTGAAGACCAGCTCTTCGGTGGACCCGGCGATCAACGTCGTCGTGTCGCAGGACAGTGATCCCAGGAACGGCAGCGCGTCCAGCTCGGCGGTGATCGCCTCCCGCGTCACCAGATCCGAACAGTCGTTGGTGTCCAACCCGCGATGAGACCGCGCCCGCACACGAGCGGTCGGCACAGGCGCAACGGACATGTCGACGATTGTTCATCGACTTGCACTTACCAGTCCAACGCATAGATGTGATGAGATCTATCATCAGATGTTATGAATTTGCGGCAGCTGCGCTATGCGGTGGCGTTGGCCGAAGCGCAGAGCTTCACCAAAGCGGCCGACAATGAATATGTCGTGCAATCGGCACTCAGCCAGCAATTACGCAAACTCGAGGACGAACTCGGCGTCGCGCTCTTCGAGCGCACCACGCGCTCGGTCGCGCTGACTCCGGCAGGCGAGGCGCTGCTGCCGCTGATGCATCAAGTGCTGGCTGGGGTCGATCAGATCAAGTTCGACGCGCAGGCGCTCAGTGGCACCATCGCGGGCCGTCTGACGGTCGGAATGATGGAGGTGCCCTCGGAAAGCCTCGACGTCGCGGCGCTGATGGCCACGTTCCACGCCCGCTATGCCGAGGTCAGCGTGACACTGCGCAGCGGCGGCAGCGATCTGCTCATCGAGGCGGTGCGTGACCGAAAGCTCGATGTCGCGGTGGTCGGATCCAATGTGTCGACGCCGACCGGGCGACTCACCTTCACCGAGCTGTTTAGCGAACCCTTGGTGGCGGTGCTGCCGTCTTCACACGAATTGGCTGGGCGGAAGTCAGTACTTCTCGATCAGTTGGCAGCCTTACCGTTCATCGACTTTCCGCCCGGCTACGGCCTGCGGCACGAAACCGATCGCGGGTTCGCAGGCGTGACGCGACGGGTGGCCTTCGAAGTCACTCGCGTCGATGAGGTGGTTCATTTCGTGAGTCAGGATCTCGGTGTTGCGTTGCTGCCGGAGTCGGTCGCTATGTCACGCGTGGGCGACAACCCGAAGTTGGCCTTGCGTCCGGTCGCCGGGGCAAACCTGTACCGGCAGGTCAACCTGGTCTCACCGGCCCGCCCGCTCAGATCGGCGGCGTCGCAGGCCTTCATCGGCTGCCTCGAAGACCACATCGCACTAGTGCGATGACCGCACTTTTGACATCGTGCAAAGCGTGATTACCGGAATCGCCCACTCGGGCGTGTGCGTGCCGGACTGCGAAGCGGCTGTGGCGTTTTATCGCGACGTGTTGGGCATGCGGGTGCTGTCGCCGCCGTACGTGATGGCCGGCGATGCGATTCGCGACGACATGGGACAGCTGGTGTCCGACCCCACCATGAAGGCGGCCATCGTCGGCTTCGACGATGACGGCGATCGGGTCCTCGAGGTGATCGAATACCTCGGTGTCGCCGGCGGCGATCAGCGCAGCGCGGCGGCCCTCACCGAGCACGGCTTGTCGCACGTCGGGTTGATCTGCGAGGACCTCGACGCCACCCGGGCCCAACTCGAAGCCAACGGCGTGCGCTTTCTGGTCGACGGCATTGCGGACGTGGCGCGGGTCCGCACGACATGGTTCGTCGACCCGTGGGGTGTGGTGTTCATCCTCGTCGAGAAGAGCAAGCCGGAGCGCCCCTACTTTGCGCAGTGGGGCTGACGCGCACGACGTTTAGCATCGGTGTTGTGACAGCGCCGACCTCCGACGAAAACGCCCGCGCCGAGCGGCTTCTCGATGCCCAGGATAAAGCGGCACAGTTATTCGATGAGATCGAACGTCGCGCGATGATCCGGGCCGGCGTCGGAGAGAAGGAATTGTCCGACGAGATCCACGCTCTGGCCGGACAGATGTTCGGGGTCACCCGGCACTGGCATCGCCGAATCGTGCGGGCCGGCGAGAACACCTTGCAACCTTTCAAGGAGCATCCGCCGGACCGCGTAGTCGTCGACGACGACATCGTGTTCCTCGATTTCGGGCCGATCTTCGAGGAGTGGGAGGCCGACTTCGGGCGCACCTACGTACTCGGCGATGACTCGGACAAGTTGGCCGTGCGCGATGCGCTGCCCCGGGTATGGCAGGCCGGTCGCGACTATTTCGCGAACCACGCGCAAGTCACCGGCGCCGAGTTGTTCGATGCCTCCGTCGAGGCGGCCCGGGCCGAAGGTTTCGGGTGGGGCAGCCACATCGCGGGCCACCTCGTCGGGGAGTTCCCGCACAAGAAGATCGCCGGGACGGCCACCGAGTGGTACATCATGCCCGGGTCGACCAAACCGATGCGGCGCGCCGACCCCAGCGGTCGGCGCTGCCACTGGATCCTGGAGATCCACCTGATCGACCCGCTGCGGCGCTTCGGCGGTTTTTACGAGCAGTTGCTCGACTTGGGTTAGCCGACCGGGTACGTCACGCCGGTGAGCTTCTCGGACACCGCCCACAGGCGGCGCTGCCGCTCGGCATCGTGCGACTTCTTGCTGGAGCCGACGATCTTGGGGTAGCCCCGGGTCTGGCCGAGACCGTCGGGTCCGTAGTACTGCCCACCGAGCACCGCCGGGTCGGTCGCTGCCCGCAGTTGCGGCAGGGCGCCCATCGCGGCGTCCTGGAACATCGGTGCGATGACGGGGTAGACGGAGGCGGCCCATCCCGGCAGGTGACGCATCAACTCCGTGTTCGAGCCGCCGGGGTGGGCGGCGACGGCGATGGTCGTGCCGTGGGGAGCGAGCCGTCGTTGCAGTTCGTAGGTGAACAGCAGGTTGGCCAGCTTGGCCTGCCCGTAGGCCTTGACCCGGTTGTAGCTGTGCTCCCACTGCAGATCGTCGAAGTGGATGTCGGCGCGGATGCGGTGGCCCATGCTGCTGATCGTCACGACCCGCGAACCGGCGACGGGCAGGAGCCGATCCAGCAGTAGACCGGTGAAGGCGAAGTGGCCGAGGTGGTTGGTGCCGAACTGCATCTCGAAGCCGTCCTTGGTCTGCGACTTCGGCGTGTACATCACCCCGGCGTTGTTGATCAGCAGGTCGATGTGATCGTGAGTGGAGCGGAGTTGGTCTGCGGCGGCGCGGATCGAGTCCAGCGACGTCAAGTCGAGTTCCTGCAGCGCCACTTCGGCGCTGGGACTTGTTCGGTGGATGAGGGCGGCGGCGTCCTTGCCCTTGTCCAGGTTGCGCACCGCCATCACGACGTGCGCGCCCTTGGCGGCCAGGGCGGCCGCGGTTTCGTAGCCGAGTCCAGTGTTCGACCCGGTGATGACGGCGACACGACCGGTCTGGTCGGGAATGTCGGCGGTTGTCCACTTAGCCATGGAAAGCTCCCTAAGCTGTAAGGTAAACGGGGCGTACGCTCCGGTTCGCTTCACTATACGGAACGTACGCCCCGCTTTGTCAACCGGTAGGGGGTGAACGATGGCGCAAGCAGCGAAACCGCTGCGCGCTGACGCGGCGCTCAACCGTGCCCGGGTGCTGGAAACCGCCTACGAGACATTCGCGGCCGAAGGCTTGTCGGTGCCGATCGATGAGATCGCCCGGCGCGCCGGCGTCGGCGCCGGCACCGTCTACCGGCACTTCCCGACCAAAAAGGACCTGTTCGCGGCGGTCGTCGAAAGCCGTCTGCAGCACATCATCACTGAAGGACGCGCGTTGCTGGACGAGCCCGGACCCAAGGAGGCGCTGTTCGCGTTTCTGCGGTCGATGGTGCTGGATTGGGGTGCCACCGATCAGGGCCTGGTCGAGGCCCTCGGTGGGCTGGGCATCGACGTCGACTCCGTGGCACCCGACGCTGAAGACGCGTTCCGCAGTCTGCTGGGCGAGCTGCTGGTGGCCGCGCAACGGGCCGGGACGGTACGCGCCGACGTCGACGTTCCCGAGATCAAGGCGATCCTCGTTGGCTGCCAAGCCATGCAGGGTTATGACAAGGCGCGGGCCGAGCGGGTGACCGACGTCGTCATCGACGGTTTACGCCCGTCGCGATAAGGGTGACCTCTCCTTGCACTCGATATAGGCGAGTGCTAAAAATGACACTGGCACTCGCGACCGGTGAGTGCTAGGTCGGGACGGTGAGGTACGGGCCGCGTCAGCGGAGACACCCAAGCCGTCCGTCGCGGGCACTGCACCGACCACAGACGTGTCATCCCCAATCGGAGGAATCACTTCGCAATGGCCAAGACAATTGCGTACGACGAAGAGGCCCGTCGCGGCCTCGAGCGGGGCCTGAACGCCCTCGCCGACGCGGTAAAGGTGACGTTGGGTCCCAAGGGCCGCAACGTCGTCCTGGAGAAGAAGTGGGGCGCTCCCACGATCACCAACGATGGTGTGTCCATCGCCAAGGAGATCGAGCTGGAGGACCC
>Ga0209113_1000001_pt1 | contig 90165 bp, 83 predicted proteins | sample TexAe_RefH0_O1_FD_187951 | JGI IMG/M metagenome (GOLD analysis project Ga0209113, IMG submission 187951) | Forest soil microbial communities from Davy Crockett National Forest, Groveton, Texas, USA - Texas A ecozone_RefH0_O1 (SPAdes) (version 2) | ecosystem: Environmental > Terrestrial > Soil >... | reverse complement strand
CGGATTTGCCGGCGCCGGCACTCCAGCACTCCCCCGACGATCTGTACGTCCTCTATACCGGCGGCACCACCGGGATGCCGAAAGGTGTGCTGTGGCGGCAGCACGACATCTTCATGACCTCCTTCGGCGGGCGCAACATCATGACCGGAGAGCCCAGTGACTCGCTCGACGAGATCGTGGAGAGGCTGGCGGGCAGCGCGGGAACCAAGCTGTTGCTCCTGCCGCCGCTGATCCACGGTGCGGCGCAGTGGAGCGTGATGACGGCGATCACCACCGGCCAGACCGTTGTCTTCCCTTCTGTTGTAGACCATTTCGATGCTGATGATGCGGTCCGCACCATCGAACGGGAGAAGGTGATGACGGTGACCGTGGTCGGTGACGCGATTACGCGCCCCTTGGTCGCCGCGATCGAAAAGGGCGTCGCGGATGTGTCGTCGTTGGCCGTGGTGGCCAGCGGTGGCGCGCTGTTGACCCCGTATGTCAAGCAACGCGTGATCGACGTGCTGCCCAACGCCATCGTCATTGACGGCGTCGGATCCTCGGAGACCGGTGGCCAGATGCACCACATGTCGACCTCGGGAACCGTGTCGACGGGCATCTTCAATGCCGGGCCCGACACCGTCGTCGCCGCCGAGGATCGCGGCTCGATCCTTCAGCCAGGTCACGATGGCATGGGCTGGCTCGCCCAACGGGGCTACGTACCACTGGGTTACAAGGGCGACGCCGCCAAAACCGCGGCCACTTTCCCGGTGATCGAGGGCGTGCGTTACGCGGTACCCGGTGACCGGGCCCGCCACCGCACCGACGGCTGTATCGAGCTGCTGGGCCGCGATTCGGTGACGATCAACTCCGGCGGCGAAAAGATCTTCGTCGAAGAAGTCGAAACGGCCATTGCCTCGCATCCCGCGGTGACCGACGTGGTCGTCACCGGACGACCCAGCGAGCGGTGGGGCCAGGAAGTCGTCGCCGTCGTTGCACTCGCCGATGATGCGCGGGCCGAGGCTGTTGAGCTGATCGACCATGCCGCGAAAACCCTGGCCCGCTATAAACTTCCGAAGGCGGTCGTCTTCCGCGACGCCATCGAACGCAGTCCCTCTGGGAAGGCTGACTACCGTTGGGCCCGCGAGCAAGCGGTGAACGGAGCATAGGCATGGGCGACGACGACGTGCGGGCCGCTCTACAACGCCACTGGGATGCCTCCGACGCGAACGACTTCGCCACCGAACACCAAATCTATCGAGCCGATGCAGTTCTCGACTATCCGCAATCGGGCGAGCGCATCCGAAGCCGAGCCAACATCCAGGCGTCACGCACCGCCCAGCCAAACCTCAAGCGGTTCACCGTGCGACGCATGCTCGGCAGCGGAAACCTGTGGGTCAGCGAACTCGTCATGACGTACGACGGAAAGCCCTCGTACGTGGTCAGCATCATGGAATTCGAGGGCGCCGAGGTGGTCCACGAATCGCAGTACTTCAGCGACCCGTTCGAGCCGGGGCCATCTCGCGCTCAATGGGTCGAAAAGATGGACTGAGCCGGGCGCAGTGACACCGGTAGGTGTGTGAGTCCGTGCAGACCGATGCTGTTGTTGAAAGTCGGTTCACCGGCCAACGTCAACGCCGGATAGTGCTCGAACAACGACTGCAGGCCGATGTGTAATTCCATCCGGGCAAGTGCCGCACCCAGACAGACATGCGTGCCCGTGCTGAAGCTGAGGTGTTCGCGGGCGTTGGCGCGGGCGGTGTCGAAGGTACCCGGGTTCTCAAAGAGTGCCGGATCGCGGTTGGCGCCGCCCGCTAAAAGAAAGACGGGTTCGTCCGCCCGGACCGGATACCCTTGCACGTCAACGTCTTCGGTAGCGATACGCGGCACTACATGACCCGCCGTGTCAAATCGCAGAATCTCCTCGACCGCACCCGGCCAGCCGTCGGGATTCGCGGCTAGCGCGGCCACCTGATCCGGATGACGGACCAGCGCGACGACGGCTTTGCCCATGACATGACTCGTGGTGACGAACCCCGCGCCCAGGAGCAAATTCGCGAGCATCCTGAGTTCGATTTCGCTCAGATCGCCGCTACGTACGACGTCGGAGAGGATGCTCTCGCCGGTATCGTCTTTCCGCAGCCGCTCGATATGGTTAGCGAGATACCGGTCGAACTCGCGCAGGACTGCGTTGCCGGCCCGAAAGTCACGCCAGCATGCTGCCGTGCTACCGATCAATCTCGTTGTGGCTTCGGCGACTTCCTGGAGATAGCCCGTCTCCCCGGGGGGCATTCCCATCATTTCGGTGATGATCGCTATCGGAATGCGCGACGTGTACTCGGAGACCAAATCGCACTCGGTCTTGCCCGTCAGACCGCGCAGCAATCCGTCGGCCAGGTTGTGAACACGGCCACGAAGTCGCTCGAGCGCGCGCGGCGTGAATGCCCGCGCGACCGGGCGACGCAGCCTCGTGTGCTCGGGCGGATCGGTGACCAACATCGACGGTGGCTCGATCGGGTTGAGTACGTCGGGGTCGGTCTTGGCCAAGATCCACTGGCCGAAACGAAAAGACGATCGATCCGGAGGTTTGAAGGTCCTGAACCGGCCGTCGCGGAGTACCTCGCGCATGATCTGCGAATCGGCGGTGACCCAGCCGCGGACTTTCACAACTGGAGACATTCGCCCGCGACGGCGGACCTGCTCGATGAGCGGATAGATATCGGGGACGGGATTGCGGTCGATGGTCATCAATTGCGCCAGCGGATCACCTCGTCGCGCCAGCAGATTAAGCGCCACGCGTGACGGCGCATACCCCACTGCCCAATGCGTCCACTCCCGGACTGGCACACCCATGTGCCCACACTCCTGAGGAAATCGGCTGCCATGGAGCCTAACGCGCCCAGGTCTACAGTTGAGTGGGCACGACGAAAGGTACGCAATGTTCGCAGCGTTCGGATTCGAAGCCATGGGTGTTGTCGTCGGCGACATGTTCTTCGTCGACCCGACACCGAACGAAGGCCAAGAAACCCCTGAGCGGGGAGTCAGATTGGAACTACGGCTGGTCGACCGGGCCGAGCCGCGGGGATCGATCTACGCCGGAGTCCCAATCGCTTTCACCCGCCCGGTGTGGCGGGTGGATCTTTTCGGGTCCACCGAGAGCCCGCCCGGGACACTCGACCGGGCCCACCATCACCCCCGGTTCAACGGCTGGGAGCCCAGCCGCCGGAACTTCGTCCCCGAGCTGTCAGCCGACCCGCTGTCCTGGTTGGCAGCTGAGCTGGCCGACCCGGGCGCCGTGCTGGCCCGGGCCGGTGTCGACGCGGACGAAGTCAGCGAGGCCGATATAGCAGGACTTGCCGCGGCCGCCCCGGACATTGTTGCCACGGTGAAACGAATGCTCGACGGCGTGCGGAGTGGCCAATTGGCGCCGGCCCCCGCCGAGCCTGTCGCCGCGGCGCGCACGGGCTGGCTCTGAGCTCGGGGACGGCGCGGTTTCTCTCTCGCGGTTGAACCGTTCACCGTAAGTAGTCGTTGCCTGCTTAGTTGTCGGCGAGGACCCTCTGACCGCGTTCGACATGCAGCCCTCAAAACACGTCGCGGCGCATGGATCAGGCGGGACATCCCGGCTGCAGCTCCCAGTCGTTACGACACCGGGCTAATCCTTTGCCAGGAACTTGTGGAGTTGCTCCACAGCATGGTCGATGGTGAAGCTGGCGGGTGCGTGTCGCGGCGGGAACTCCTTGAAGGTGTCGAGGAACTTCGTGGCCATAGCGACCATGTACAAGACGAAGTAGTCGTGGCGAAGGAACCACTCGTAGTAAGTATTTGAGGTGATATCGGCATACTCGAACGGATCGGTACGCAAGTTGAACAACTTTGGTAAGCGCAGCGATGTGAATGGTTCTGCCCATAGCCGCATAGTGCCTTGGCAACGTTGCTCCATGAAGACGGCTTTCCAGTTCTCAAAGCGCATAGCGACCAGATCCCCGTCGTCGGAGAAGTAGAAGAACCCCCGCCTTGGGCTGGTTTCGACCTCTCCCGTCAGATACGGCAACAGGTTCACGCCGTCGATATGGACCTTGAATGTCTTGTCCTCGCCTTGGAGATTGACGACGTAGCCGTTCTTGAGCTTGTCGCTGACATCGGGGTCGCCAGCGGCTGCGAGCAGTGTAGGCAACCAATCATGGTGCTGGACAATATCGTTGGAAACGACCCCAGCTTTGATCTTGCCGGGCCACCGGATCAGCTCCGGTACTCGGAACGCTCCTTCCCAGTTCGTGTCCTTTTCGCTCCGGAACGGGGTCGTGCCCGCATCCGGCCAACTGTTGCGGTGCGGCCCGTTGTCGGTGGAGTAGATGACGATGGTGTCCTCGGCGATACCCAGTGCGTCGAGGCAGTCCAGTACCTTGCCGACATTGCGGTCGTGATCGATCATCGTGTCGTGGTAGTCGGATTGCCATAGCCCCGCCTGACCCCGACTTTCGGGCTTGGGGTGGGTATAGAGGTGCATGTGGGTGGTGTTCATCCACACGAAGAACGGTGTCTCAGTTCCGTGTTGGCGGATGATGAAATCAATTGTGACATCGGTGATGTCATCGTCGATGGTCTGCATCCGCCGGGTGTCGAGAGGGCCGGTGTCCTCGATGATCTGCTTGCCGACGGGCCCAAACTTCGGATGGTCGGGCTCGGCGGAGACCTTGTCAGTGGCCCGGCATTTCAGTACGCCACGCGGCAGCGCAAGTTCGTGCAAGATCGGGAATTGATCGGCATGGGGATAGTCGAACTGCTCCGGTTCTTCCTCGGCGTTGAGGTGATAGAGGTTGCCGAAGAACTCATCGAAGCCGTGCACGGTCGGTAGGTACTTGTTCAGGTCACCGAAGTGGTTCTTGCCGAACTGCCCGGTCGCATATCCCAACGGCTTGAGTAATTCCGCGATCGTCGGGTCCTGGGCGGCCCACCCGATATCGAAACCGGGCGCGCCCACCTTGCTCATACCAGTCCGGTACACACTCTGGCCGCTGATGAACGCGGCCCGTCCGGCAGTGCAGCTCTGCTCACCGTAGGAGTCGGTGAAGAGCATCCCCTCCTGTGCAAGCCGGTCAATGTTGGGCGTGTGGTAGCCCATCAATCCCATGCTGTAGCAACTCAAGTTGCTGATGCCGATGTCGTCGCCCCAGATCACGAGGAAATTGGGTTTCCCATTTGGCATATGAGGCCCCTTTTGCTTGCGGCTGGAGGTTCCTATTGCACGGCGGTTGTCCGCGTCATCGACGCTATACCCACCCACTTCCCATTGCCGCAGATTCCAAGTGCGCCCGGAGTAGTTCAGCGAACCGCCGACCTCTGTAGGCCCGTGGCGCCGGGGCGATCGTCAGCAAGCTTGCGTTCGGAATCGAAGGCGTGCGAGCGTAAGAGCAACTCTCGAAAGGGGGCGAAGGTCATGAGCCAAGCAACCTATGTCATCGCCTCAACTCCTCGCTCGGGTAGTTCGCTTCTGGCCGCTGGCCTCGTTGCGACCGGAGTCGCCGGGCGGCCCGAAGAGTACTTCACGCCCGACTACATCGGGTCCTATAAGCAAGACCTGAAACTGCCGATGGATTGCTCATGGGCAGAATATGTGGCGAAGGTTATGGCGTTCGCGGCGACAGAGAACGGTGTTCGGGGAGTAAAAATTCATTGGCGCCATGTCGTCTTGCTTGCGCGAGCCCTGGGTTTTCATGGCGATCCGGGGGTTGTTCTCGAGATGCTTTTTCCGGCAGCAGTTTTCGTGAATATCGTCCGTACCGATCGGCGCGCGCAGGCCCTATCGCTGTTTCGCGCCGAGGCGACTGGCGAGTGGTTTCGTGCGTCCGGGTTGTCGAGGAGTGCGCGCTCGTGGGGGCTCTACCTGGCGCGGCCCACACCCGGTCGGGCTGCGGTCGACCTCACCGGCGTGGTGCCGGCATACGAGCAGATTGTCGAGATGGAACGAAGCCTCGACGCCGAACAGGCTGCGTGGACCAATTACTTCACCAGTCGGCGTCCCGAGGTCCTGACGGTCCGGTATGAAGAACTCGACGTGAACTACGACGGTGAGATTGCGCGAGTCTTGCAATTTCTCGGCGCTGATCCCACACACGCCACTGGCTTGCCCAAATCTCCGCTCGAGCGTCAATCCGACCACATCAACGAATACTGGCGGCGACTAATTGACCACGAGCAATCTGACCGAGCTAACCGATGTCCAGCGGCCGAGCTGAATTGAGGCGGCGCAGGTGAATCCGGGGCTCTATGGCATTGCCTCGGCCCACGCGATATGTCCTTCGAAGTTAAGCGTTTTCGCCATGTCGCGGTAGCCATCCCTGAGGTCGCAGTAGGCGGCGTCGTCACCACGTGCACGCGCCAGCAGTGCGCGTAGCCGTAGCAGCCAGACATCGAGCATCACCAGGCCGTCATCGGCTGGTGCGTCGACTAACCGCTCGATCGCAGCGTTGGCCTCCATCAGGTCACCTTCTGCCCCGCGATCGAGCAGTGTCTCCACCAAAACACCCGTCGCGGGAATGCCCCACACCGGCAGCTGTCCCTCGCCGAGCAGATGACCGACGGCGGCGGCCATTAGCGGTATGGCTTCATCGCGATCTCCGCGCCGAGCCCTCTCACGAGCCGCGTACACACTGACGCCCGTTAAATCGCACAGGTTGTATCCCCGGCGTAGGAACACCTCGCCAACCTCCGCCAGCAGCCGTTGTCCGCGGTCGCGCTCCGCAGCGGTGTGGTGGTGTACCAGCGCAATGCCCAGCGTCATCTGGGCGAATGCCAACGCGATGTCATCACCGGATCGTTCGGCAATCCGCAGGGCATCCACGATCTCGCCCACCGCGACATCGTCGGGCACCAGCACGCCGTACAGCATCCCCGCGTTGTAGACCCAGGCGACAACCGTGGCGTAGGACAGGGGGTCGGCGCTGCGTGCCATGACCAGGCCGTGTCGCAGGTCGTCGCGCCATCCGTGACGACCCAGGCAATAACGGGCGGTACCCCGACCTATAAAGCCACTCGCCAGTGGACAGCCGAAAAGGAAGTTGCCCTTGGAGGGATCACCGTCGGCCAGGTCGATCACTCTCTCTGACCAGCGCAGCACGTCACTCCACTCGCCACTTTCACCCTTAGCGTGGATCAGCGGCATGTACAGCCCCACGGTCAAGGTCGGGTCGCCGATGGACTCGGCGAGGGTCCAGGCTTCAGATGCCAGCTGCGACGCGTCGCGCATCCGGTCCTGATACGCGTGATCCATCACCAACCCCGCCATGGCGATGGCCAGTGACGCCTTGTCCCCGGTGGCCGCACACAACTGCCGTAACTCCTCGAAGCGGTCACCGGCAGCGTTCACGTGGACTCGATAGGCGGTCGCGCACAACATAGTGCGAGGAGCAATGCGAACGGCTGCCCGGTCGGGGTCATCGGCGGGTAATGCGTCGGCGATCTTTTCCGCGCGCTCCCAACTCAGTCGCGCAGCGGCGATGTCGCGGTTGGTCGCCCACGTTGCCGCGCGCATGTGCCAGCCGTAGGCGGCGTGCAGGTCACCGGCGACCTCCACATGTTCGGCGATCAGAGCAGCGTTCTCCTCGGTCGCCGCCGGGTCATGTGATTCGATGGCGGCCGCGACGCGGCGGTGTAATTCGGCGCGATCGGATTTGAGTTGTGATTCGTAGGCCACCGCGCGGATCAGCGGATGGTGGAACACATACTCGGCTTGCCGGGTGGATCGGATCTGATCGATGAATTCGCCGCCCACCAAGCTGTCAAGGACAGGGTCAATTCCCAGTGTTTCCAATAGTTCCCGGCTGAAGCGTGAGCCGATGACAGCGGCTGCGCTCAACGTGCGCTTGGCCGCTGGATCAAGCCGGTCGATGCGGGCTGCAATAGTCGCTTGCAATGTGGCCGGCACACTGACCTCGCCACCATCGGTTGTCGATTCGTAGGCGCTGCGGTTACCCCGCAGCACGCCGCGCTCGGCCAGGTCGCGCACGATCTCCTCGGCGAAGAAGGGGTTGCCGGCGGCCTTCTCGGCAATCATAGTGATCACCTCGACGACCGAGGGGTTCGACCCGAGCAGCTCTGAAACCAAGGCTGCCGTTTCCGAATCACTCAGCGGCGCAAGGGCGATGGTTTGCGCGCCGTGCACCCGAGCCAACGCCTCCTCGTACTCTGGTCGGTAGGTGACCAGGACCAGCGAGGGCGTCTGCGGGATCACCGTGAGGAACTCGGTCAGCATCGACTCGCTTGCCTTATCGATCCAGTGCGCATCCTCCACGACGTAAACCGCCGGCACCTGGCGGGCTAACGAGGCGGCATTGACCAGCGCGGTCAACCGCCGCCGCCGGGCATCCGGATCGATCTTGGGCAGTTCGACATCGGGATCGGCGATGCCCAACAGGTCATCGAAGAGCAGCATGTCCTCGGGGTCGGCATCCGGCACTCGGGAGCGCAGTCGGTCACGACCCGCTGGGGCATCCAGGCCACGGACCCCGATGGCCGCGCGCAGCAGCTGCGCCACGACATGGAAGGGAACGTCGCTCGCGTGCGATTCGCAGTAGGCGCTGAACACCTCTACTTCGCGACCAGCCGCGATCGCCGCCACCTCACGCACCAGACGGCTCTTGCCGATACCCGGTGATCCCACCACCGTGATCACCGCACCGTGACCGTCAATCACACGTTCCAACAGACCTTCGACGGCGGCCATCTCCCAGCGCCGACCAACAAGGTTCGACTCGGCACGCCCGACAGCGTGACGCCCCTCCGGTACGCCCAGCAACCGCTGGGCGGCCACTGGCTCGTCGGAGCCCTTGATCTGAAGCAGCTCAGATTCGCCCAGAGTCGCAGCGGCCTCCACAAGTCGCGCTGTCGACGCGCTCAGCATCACCCCACCCGGGGGCGCCACCGCCTCCATCCGTTGCGCCATGCCAACCTGCTCACCGACGGCGGTGTAACCCAAAGCCCTGGAACCGATCTCACCGGCAATCACCTCGCCGGAGTTCAGGCCTACCCGCAACTGCAGCCCAACACCGTCGCGCTCTTGCACGTCGCCGGCAAGCCGCTGGGCCTCTTTCTGAATACCCAACGCCGCCAAGCAGGCACGAAAAGCGTGATCCTCCAACGCCACCGGCGCACCGAACACCGCCATGATCCCGTCGCCGGTGAACTTGTCCACAGTGCCGCCGTAACGCTGCACCACCGTCGAGGCATGATTGACCAGCTGGGTCATGATCTCGCGGAGGCGTTCCGGGCCCACCGCCGCGGCGATGTCCATCGAGTGCACCACATCGGCGAACAGGACGGTCACCTGCTTGTACTCCGCGCGGCTATCCAATTCGGTGACGGGAGCACCACAGCCGTCGCAGAATCGGGCGCCGTCCCGCGGTTCTGTGCCACACGTGCGGCATGCGGTCGCTGCGGTCATCCGACCCTCCGCCGGCCCCCGGATTCCTGGTTCACCAGCATAGGACGCCAGACGTCGCAGAAGCCTGATTCAGACCACGATCATCGGTGGTTGCGCCAGCGCCGCCTAGCCGAGCCGCTCGATGATGGTCGCGTTGGCGATCCCGCCGCCCTCGCCCATCATCTGCGCCCTAGCGCTTACCACGTCTGAGGCATTGAGACACTCGAAGGCCGGCCAGGATTCAAAGCCAGGTCGCGACCTGAGTCAGGTCACACGACGGCCGGACTGCAACCGGGCAGCCATCGAATTTGTCGAATCTGGGAAATATGAGTAATTGACCTGGGAGTTACCTGGAAATATGATAGTAATTGACCTCACGATTATAGGTGCTTGCCCGGCAGCGATAGCCATCAAGAAAGCGTTATGATTTTGTCCGCTTGCATTAAGAAAATGTAATCCGTCAGGAATACATAATGAACGTCGTGACGACGGTCACTACATGTTGCGGGGAGCTGCACAAATCGCTATACAAGATGCAGCGCAGCACCTACGCGACCGATGATCTTAGGCAGTCAAAATCGCTTAGTTACGTGGTGGATTGCGTGCCTGTACGCATACGTGGCTGTGAATGATCACAGATAGGAACATAATAATTAAAGATGTGCAGCAAGTCGTACGGGAAATATCCCGGGAAATATCCGGAGTGTCTTGGAAGCGATTTTTCGCCGATTGCCCCTGCGGTAGTGATCTCAATCGGTTGTTAGGGGGAATCGATGCCACTCGGTAACGCGCTGCAAGCACTAATCATGCTGGCCGTAGTCTTGATCGGCTCGGTGTTTTTCGGAAACATCTTCCGTCGGATTAAGCAGCCCGCGGTCGTCGGAGTAATCTTCTTTGGCATTGTGATGGGTACAATTCTGGCCCTCACTCCTGATTCCATAAAGTCTGTGTTGCTTTCGGCGACCTCGAAATCTCTCATCGACGCCGTGGGCCAAGCGGGCCTCTTGTTACTGATGTTCCTGGTCGGAATCGAGCTGCGTACTTACAGCAAATCAACATCAACCGAGCGGTCACCACTGTGGCAACTGGTGCCCTGTGTGGTGGCTCCGATCGTCGTCTGCGCAGCTGCAGCCGTGCCCTTCGCGCGCCAACTTGTTGGCCCACACGGCAACTCGCTACAGGCGTGGGTGTTCGTCGGTGTGGCGCTGAGCGTCACGGCAGTTCCTGTTCTCGTGCTACTCATCCAAGATCTAGGGGTCCCAGCGCCCATCCCAGCGGTCGGGCTACGAATTGCCGTCACGGCTGATGCGACGGCATGGGCACTGGTGACCGCGTTGATCTTGTTGACCACCGACTTGGACTCGGTCTCGGTGACTGCCGTATGTGCCGGCGTCGCCTTGCTCGTCACAGTGATGCTTGTGCTGCCTCGGATCCTCCGACGGTGGTTCCAGGAGAATCAGCAGAGTGCTCCGTTTGTAGTAGCGATGTTCGCCTACGCGCTTACCGGAGCGGCAGCGACGCAGATATCCGGCTTCCACCCTGCCATCGGTGCCGTGATTGCCGGTCTGTTCTTCCCAGCGGGGCTGGCCAACGAGGCATCGCAGCGGGCCTTAGCCACGGTTGCTGACGTGCTCATTCCAGCGTTCTTCGTTTCCAGCGCGCTGTCTGTGCCGCTGGAAACTCTCGCGGATCTGATTCGATGGAGCGGTCTGCTGTGCCTGGTGACCCTCACCATCGCCGCCTTCGGTTCAAAGGTCGCGGTCGGACTCCTGGCCGGCAAGATGCAACGCTGGCCGCTAACCACCTCAGCTCAACTTGGCATCGCGCTGAACTGTCGCGGCATCACCGAACTCGCCATTGCGTCGGTCGGTCTCCAAGCCCACTTGATCGGTCCCTATGCGTTTGCGATGTTGGGTGCGCTTGCCATCGTGACGACCGCAGTGACGGCTCCGCTGTACCGCGCGGTCAACAACCGCGCGCACGCTCATACGTCACCCGCGGACGTCGGGCATGTGGCGCATGTGGCGTGACCCGGAATGGTTGATCCCAGGTTCATGAGAGTCTTGCGGCCCAAGTTGTGGGCGGGGAGGCTCGACGAAGATTGTGGCGCCCAGGACGCGACATCGCGCCGGCAGTCAACGATTCGCCGCGGACGGGGCCGGCCGCGCATGCGACTCGGCGTCGTCGCGCTGATGGGGCTCGTTGCCTGCGCAATGGCCGCGTCGGTCGTGTTGTACGTCAATGGCGCCGCATCCCAACGTATTCCAGCTCATAGCGTGGCCACCAGCGGCGGCACAACGGTGACGCTGGATGCGGTGAGCATTTCAAACAATTACCGCGAGCTCGTCGGCGACCTCATCATTAAGCCCGGACCTGCGTTGGTGGATCCGGCGACCGACAGCCTCAAGCAAGACCTCACTGTGGCAGTCACATCCGCGACGACGCCGATCAGGCGCACTTACTCCAGAGGCATGTTGCCCGGTGTTTTCCCTGTTCCGCTGACCTTGGCGCACGTCGTCGAACGCTGGCCGTTCGATAGCTATGACACCGGGCCGATCACGGTTGAAGTGTTCACGGGCCCTCAGCAACTGCCGGAACGCGCCAACCTGACATTCGTCGATGGGCTGAGCGGCTGGAAAGTGCACGTGGCTCGCGTGAACAACGCCAATGCGTCGTCACCCTATCAAGTCCAATTGCAACGCTCACCGAGCACGATGCTCTTCGCGATGGTCATCCTGTGCATCTTCGTGGCGATCGCGACAGTTGGCTTATTCGTTGCAATTCAGACGATTCGCGACCCACGCAGGTTTCAAGCGCCGATGACAACCTGGTACGCAGCGATGCTCTTTGCGGTGGTACCGCTGAGAAACGCACTTCCGGGCTCGCCCGCGTTCGGCAGCTGGATCGATCTCACGATCGTGCTGTGGGTCATGGTGGCTTTAGTGATCTCGATGCTGCTCTACATCGCGGCCTGGGTGCGATCGACATCTCAGACAGGAGGCAAAGTCGACGCCAGAACCCCCGCGCTTTAGTCCAAGGCGGGACCTCTGCCATTGAGGCCAGAGCGCATCTGATCTAAAGCTTCCCTGTCCTCATATCCTCGCCGATCTTGAGAATAGGAGTCTGGTTCTCTGGCTGAACTCGGTCCCACAGGCTGCCCTTGCCTAGCCTTTGCCCCGAGTGCTCTTCTCTCCTGAACCACTCCTCGGCACTCCTGATCCGATTCGGGTGTATCTCGTCGAGCAGAGCGTAGTTTCGCTCGACGATCCCGTGCTTCCACAGATTCCAGAATCCCGTGAAGTTATCGCGAACGCTCATGGTGCTCTTGTCATTTGGGTCCGCGTTGTACCCGGCCGGCGCATGTGCGAGCGGACTGAGCGGACCGTTCTTCCAGTACGTCTCCAGATCGGTGTCGATGTAGCGTGCCGGATGCCCGGTGACCTTCTCGAATGCCGCAGCGAGGTCGGCGTAGGCAATGTGGTCGATAGCGACTTCGAGGTTCATGCCGCTGGCGCGCTCGGGATGGTCGAAGAGCCAACGAACGTAATATCCGCAATCCTCAAGTGACACATGGGGCACGGCTCCCGCACCGAGTGGGACTCGCCACGTCACGACACCGTCTTCGACGGTCGGTGTCATCGGCGTCCGGGGAGCGATGGCCATCTCGATATAGGGACCCGTCGTGAAGAGCGCTGCTCCCATCCGGCCCTTGTTCGCCCGATTCTGAAACAAGATCCACTCGCCCACACGCCCCTTGCCGTCGTAATGACCGGTGCGGAACGTGGAGTCATATCCCGACTTCTTGAGCCCGTAGTCCAGGTTTCCGTAGACGAAGAATTTGACTCCTTCTTCGATGGCTATCTCGTAACTGCGGATCGCCCAGTAAGTTTCGGCCTTCTCGCCGGTGTTGAACCCGTCGATGTTGACGAACGCGGCGTCACAACCGCGGAATCCTTCCCGCAAGATGGCTTCGTCGGCGAAGGAGCCCTCCAGGACCGAAACGTTGTCGAGCGCCAGCAGATCGGCGGCTCGTCGCGAGGCGGGGTCGCGGCTAAGGAATCGAACGGAGTACTTCTTGTCGGAGACCAGGGCACGAATGATGGGAATGCCCTGGGCTCCGGTGCCGCCTATGACAAAGATTCTCGAGATGGTTTCAGATGACATCGCTAGCGGTCTCCGTTCATCGAGCGTCAGAGACGCTCGATGATCGTGGCGTTGGCCATACCACCGCCCTCGCACATGGTCTGCAGCGCATACCGGCCGCCACGTTGCTCCAAGGCATTGACCATAGTGGTCATGATGCGAGCGCCGCTGGCGCCCAACGGATGTCCGATGGCGATCGCGCCGCCGTTCACGTTGGTCTTGGCCAAATCGGCTCCGGTGTCCTTGGCCCAGGCCAGCACCACCGGCGCGAACGCCTCATTGACCTCGAACAGGTCGATCTCGGCGAGCGTCAACCCGGCGCGTTGCAGCACTTTTTCGGTGGCCGGAATAACGCCGGTCAGCATGTAGAGCGGATCCGAGCCCACCACAGTGGTGGTGTGAATCCGGGCCAGCGGACGCAAGCCCAGCTTCTTGGCTGCGGCCCCGCTGGTAATCAATACCGCGGCGCTCCCGTCCGACAGCGGTGAAGAGTTACCGGGCGTAATCTCCCAATTGATCTGCGGGAAGCGCTCTCCCACCGCGGGATCGTAAAATGCCGGCTTCAGCCCGGCGAGGGTCTCGACCGTAGTACCGGGACGGATGATCTCGTCGGTGCTCAACCCCGCGATCGGGGCCAGCTCGTTGTCGAAGAGTCCTTCCTTGGTCGCCCGTGCGGCTTTTTCATGGCTGGCCGCGGAGAACTCGTCGAGTTCGGTGCGCGAGAAACCCCAACGCGCGGCGATCAGCTCGGCGCTGATGCCCTGCGGCACCAGGCCTTCGGGGTAACGCTCCTTCATGCCCTGGCCGAACGGGTTGCTGCCCGGCAAAACCGACGTGCCCATCGGCACCCGGCTCATGGATTCCACCCCGGCGGCAACGACCACGTCATACGCGCCGGCGATGACACCCTGGGCGGCGAAGCTGATCGCCTGCTGGCTGCTGCCGCACTGGCGGTCGATGGTGGTACCCGGAACAGACTCCGGAAAACCCGCGCCCAGCAAGGCATTACGTGCGACGTTGACGGCCTGGTCCCCCACTTGGGTCACGGCTCCCGCGATGACATCGTCAATCTGCACCGGGTCCACACCCGTGCGCTGCACCAGCTCGCGCAGACTATGCGCCAGCAGGTCTGCGGGAAGCACCTCGTGCAGTGCACCGCTCGCCTTGCCTTTGCCGACCGGCGTACGTACCGCACCCACGATGACGGCATCTCGATCTTGGTATGCCACGACTCCTCCTTGAGTCCAAGCTAGGTTTATCCAGCTATACTCAGGTGTAACACCTAGGTATACTGTGAGCAACCCAGAACGGAGGTGATCTGTGCCACTCCTGCAAGGCGTGCTGGCCGACCGTGACGCATGGTCCTCAGTTGGTCACTGCTCGATCGAGAAGACCATGTCGGTGCTCGGCACCAAGTCCGCGATGCTGATCATGCGCGAGGCCTACTACGGCACCACTCGATTCGACGATTTCGCCCAGCGGATCGGTGTCACCAAAGCTGCGGCTTCCGCGCGGTTGTCCGAACTGGTCGACCTCGGACTGTTGACGCGCCAGCCGTACCGCGAGCCCGGGCAGCGCACCCGCGACGAGTACGTACTCACCGAAGCCGGGATCGATTTCATGCCGGTAGTCTGGGCGATGTTCGTATGGGGCCAACGGCACCTGTCCGGCTCCAACCGGTTGCGGCTTACCCATCTCGATTGCGGCGCCGATGCGTCAGTCGAAGTCCGTTGCGCCAAAGGCCATCCGGTGCCGTTCGACGAACTCGGCGTGGAATTGACCAGGCGGAACCGGCGCGGCCCCTGAGTCTGCGACCATTCGATCAGGAAGCGGTCTTTGTCGCCCACAGCTCGAGGACCATCGGACCTTCCAGAATCTCAAAGTCGGAGAATTGGCTTGCTGCCAGCCATTCTTTGAGCTGTTCGCTTGAGTAAGCGCGCCGCACGAGGAGCCGCCGGAAAAGTAGCTGGTTGGTCAGCCAGTCGAACACGCCGCCGCTGATGGTCCCGACGTACTCATTGATCGCCTCGCCGGAAGCATCATGGCGAAGGTCAACGATCACCGCTGTACCGCCCACTTTCAATACCCGTCTGATCTCTTTTAGCGCATCAGCCGGACTGCTGAAGTTCTGGAATGCTGCCTGGCACACGACGAAATCAAAGGTCCCGCTTTCGAACGGCATGGCAGCTGCGTCGCCGTGGCGGAAGTCGACTTGGACGCCCTCTCGAGCCGCGTTTTCGCGCGCGATGGCCAGCAGCGTTTCGCTGATATCGAGGCCGCTGACCTGGTAGTCGCCGAGGCGTGCAAGTTCAATCGCGAGATATCCCGGCCCTGGAGCGACCTCGAGCACCCGCCCGGACGAAGGCAGGGACTCGGCCACCCGCCAGGCCAACGCCTGCTTTTCGGCTCGCGCCTTCCGCGCTCTCGCGTCGTACCAGCGCGCGACACCGCCCTCTAAAGCTACGCCTCGGTAGGCCTTGGATCGCTGACGCGCGCCTGACTGCATATCCGACCTCCGCCATTCTTGGCACTGCAACTTCGGCCGGCCACAAGCTGTGGCCTCCCGGTGTTGACACGTTTACGGGCCGGATCGGGTTCACTGTTCGGTCCGGGTACCGATAGCTCGCAGCGACCTGGCTAGCCGATGTACGCTACTGTAATATTTACAGTACGATCATGCGGCAGGACGCCGGTCCACTCGACGAAGCTGGAGCGCAGCTGTGGAAAGTCAACTTCGAGACGCCGCCGTCAACGCCGCCTTGCCGTCTGAGTTCATCCGTGATCCGTATCCGTACTTCGCCCAGAAGCGCGACGGGGCCGGCGTATTCCATGGATCCGTCATCGACTATTCCAAAACCCCGGAAGCGTTGCGGCCCAAGAATTCCTTCGCCGCAATGTCATTCGACGCGGTGAACACCGCATTTCGCGACGGCAAGGTTTTCAACTCGACTTACTACGACAACACGATCGGGCTGTTCATCGGTCCCTCCATCTTGGCGATGGAGGGCAATACGCATCGCGAACACCGCAATCTGGTATCGGCGGCGTTCAAGTCCAAGGCACTTGCCCGTTGGGAACCGGAGATTGTGCGGCCAATCTGCGATGCGCTGATCGACGAGTTCATCGATGCCGGGCACGCCGACCTCGTCCGCGATTTCACCTTCGAGTTCCCGACCCGCGTCATCGCAAAGCTCTTGGGTCTGCCGGCCGACGATCTGCCGACCTTCCGCCGACGCGCGGTGCAGTTGATCAACTACACCATCAAGTACGAGCGCGCGTTCGAGGCTTCCGCAGCCCTGAAAGACTATTTCCTCGAACAGATCGAACAGCGCCGGGCCCAACCGACCGAGGACATCATCGGCGATCTGGTCACCGCAGAGATCGACGGCGAAAAGCTCAGCGACGAGGCCATCTATTCGTTCCTCCGACTGCTGCTTCCGGCAGGACTGGAAACCACCTACCGATCATCGGGCAACCTGCTGTTCTTGTTGCTCACCCACCCCGAGCAGTTCGCCGCGGTCCAATCCGATCACGCGTTGGTCGCGCCGGCGATCGAAGAAGGACTGCGGTTCGAGACACCGCTGACCACCGTGCAACGCTTCACTACCGAAGACACTGTGCTGCAAGGAATTAAGATACCCGCACGGTCCGCCGTCGACCTGTGCATCGGCTCGGCCAACCGCGATCAGCACCGCTGGGAACGCTCGGAAGATTTCGACATCTTCCGGAAGCAGTTGCCCCACATCTCGTTCGCCGCCGGAGAACACACCTGCCTGGGCCTGCACCTGGCTCGCATGGAAACCCGAGTGGCGCTGGAATGTCTGCTTAGCCGGGTGACCAACCTGAAGCTCATCACCGATGACGACCCGCACATCTACGGCCAGCCGTTCCGCTCGCCGACAGCGCTGCCCGTTACGTTCGATGCCAAGTAGGCCCGAAAGGGTCAAAGTGATGGAGCACCCGCATGAGTCATAGTACGAACGAGGTCGCGATCATCGGCGTAGGTCTGCATCCGTTCGGCCGCTTCGAAGGCAAATCAGCGATGCAGATGGCCGCCGACGCGATCGGGCTCGCGCTTGCCGATGCGGGTGTCGGTTGGAAGGACATTCAATTCGCCGTCGGCGGCAGCTGGACGGTGGCGAACCCGGATGCGATCGTCGGCATGGTGGGTCTGACCGGCATTCCGTTCACCGACGTGTTCAATGCCTGTGCCACCGCGGCCAGCGCGACCAAATTGTGCGCTGACAGTATCCGGTTGGGCGACTACGACATTGGCATTGCCGTCGGAATGGACAAGCACCCCCGCGGCGCCTTTACCGAAGATCCCGCGCTGGTCGGCATGCCGAGCTGGTACGCCCAGAACGGTCAATACCTCACTACCCAGTTCTTCGGGATGAAGGCCAACAGATACCTCCACGATCATGGCATCTCCACCCACACGCTGGCCAAGGTCGCCGCGAAGAACTTCCGCAACGGAGTGTTGAACCCCAACGCCTTCCGCCGCAAGCCGATCTCCGAAGAGGCCATCCTGGCCTCGCCGATCCTGAATTTCCCACTGACCCAGTACATGTTCTGCGCCCCCGACGAAGGCGCAGCCGCCGTCGTGATGTGTCGCGCCGACATCGCGCACCGGTTCACCACCAAACCCGTATATGTGCGGGCGGTCGAAATCCGTACCCGGCGCTACGGTGCGTACGAGGTCAACACCACATATGCACCGGTCGATGAGGACGTCTCGCCGACCGTCTACGCCGCCAAAGCCGCCTTCGAGAAGGCTGGCGTTTCGCCCAGCGATGTCGACGTCATCCAGTTGCAGGACACCGACGCCGGCGCGGAGGTCATTCACATGGCCGAGGCGGGATTCTGTGCCGACGGCGAGCAGGAGAAGCTGTTGGCCGACGGCGTTACCGAGATCAGCGGCACCATGCCGGTCAACACCGACGGTGGACTGATCGCCAGTGGCGAACCGATCGGGGCATCAGGTTTGCGCCAGATGCACGAACTGGTGCGGCAGTTGCGGGGCCAGGCGGGTGACCGCCAAGTTCCGGGAACTCCGCGAGTCGGATTCGCCCAGGTTTACGGTGCGCCCGGAACCGCTGCCGCAACTATCCTGTCGACCTGACCGGGCTACGAAACCTTCTTGGGCGCCGAATAGTTCGGCTTGCCCAAGCCGAGCGTGTACTGCGCAATCATGTTACGGAAGACCTCGAGGGTGCCGCCGTAGATCCCGACCAGCGGGGCGAACCGGTAGACGTACTCCGACGCACCGTCGTCAGCCGCACCGTCGGTACCCACCGGCAGCGTCGAAGCCGTACCGAGAATGTCCATCAACTCCGGTGAGACATCGCGCATCGTCTGCGCGATGGCCACCCGGCCGAAGATGCTCGGCGCACTCAGCGCCGCCTCGATCCTGGCAGCACTGCGGCCCAACCGGTACGCTACCGATTCGTCGTCAACAAGCCTGTGCCCATTGGGATCCCGCTCCGCGACCTTCGCAGCGGTCTTGTCCAGAGCGTAGGCCATGAACCCGGCCTGATGCATCATGATCGACACATCCTGCAATCCATCCGCTGCGGCAGCGACGGCGCCGTGCTCGGTGTTGAGCGGCTCGCGCAGCACTGTCCAGCCCGCGTTGACCTCGCCGAGCCGGTACTTGTCGTCGACGCGCACGTCGCTGTAGTAGACGATGTTGGTGCGGTCACCGTCGACGGTGCGGATGCCCTGGATATCGATGCCGGCAGAATCCAGTGGCACCAGAAACATGGTCAGGCTCTTATGCTTTGGAGCATCGGGGTCAGTGTTGGTGATCAGGAAGACGTACTGGCACTTGTGCGCGCCGGTGGTGAACATCTTCGATCCGTTGATGATCCAGTTGTCGCCGTCGCGGACAGCACGGGTCTTACACGTCGCGATGTCTGAGCCACCCTCAGGTTCGGTGTAGCCCAGACACAGCCGTACCTCGCCGCTGAATACTTTCGGCATGACTTCGGACCGCAGTTCCGGTGAGCCGAACCTAGCCACCGAACGAGCCACCATGGCTGTGGTCCCCCAGGTGACCCAGGGAACGTGCGCCCGGCGCTTCTCCAATTCCCAGATACGACGGCGAACCCGGGGAAAACCGCCGTCGGCCGCGCCTTTCCACTCACCTTCCAGGTAACCCGCGGCACCCAAGGCCAAGTGCACGCCTTCGTCGAAGTTGTCGCCGGTTTCCCGGTCGCGCCGCCGGACATCGTCGGTGACGTGAGTCTGCAGAAAGTCGCGGGCCTCCTCGAGGAAGGCTTGATCTTCATCGGCGAGCGTGACTCGCGAGAAATCCACCTATGTCTCCTTTCCTCAACGGCTTTCGCGGGCGGCAACGAGCTCGGCGATGTACTTGGCGCTAGCTCCCGGGTCGCCGCCGGCCAGCGCCCACCCGCGGGCACGTACCAGATACGCCGTCGCGGCAGCCTCCGCGGAAACGCCGAGACCGCCTTGCACATGTACCGCCATGGTCGCGGCCTTCGACGCTTCCTCGGCCATGAAGACAAATGCCGACGGCGCCAACTCGGGACGCTCGTCGGGTTCGTTATCCAGGAACCACGCTGCACGACGCGCAAGATTGCGCCCGCCTTGCACGGTGATCGCAATGTTGGCAAGCGGATGGGAGATGCCTTGAAGCGTCGAGATCGGCACACCCAGCGTGTAGCGAGTCTTGGCGAACTCCGCCGCGATGGTCATCGTCTCCTCAACCAGACCTGTCAGCGCCGCGGCCATCAGTACCCGCCACTCGTCCAGCGCTCGTTGATATGCCGCCAAGGCCTCAGACCCGCTTGCCAGCACGACGCTGGTGTCGGCGGCAGCGGGATCGACCCAGGCCATCGGGAGGCGACCGATGTTGTCGACCTTTGTCGGCCGGGTATCGAAGCTGAGCCGCACCACGTCCTCACCGTCGCGAACGATGATCTGGTCCGCGATCGATCCGGTGGGGATGAGCCGGCTCCCGCGCACGCTGTCGTGCTGTGGATCGAACGATGCGAGCCGTTGGCCGCTGACGACATCTGACTCCGCCGAGCCCAATCGGGCCAGCAACCGTGCCGCGCAGACATGGTCAATCCACGGCACCGGCGCCAGTGCGCGGCCGATCTCCTCGGCGACCAATGTCAGATCGACCAGCGTCGCTCCGTCTCCCCCGACGGCGTCGGGCAGCGCCATCGTGGTGGCGCCCATCCCGCACAGCCGCTCCCACAGGCTCTTGTCGAAGCCGGATTCTTCTGCTGCGCGGACGGTTTCGATCGAGCAGTGCGTCTTGAAGAAGTCGCGGTACGCAGCCTGCAGAGCCTGATGGTCTTCGGTCAGGCTGTAGTCGATTCTGCGGAGTTCGTAGCGATCCATGGTCAGTGCTCCTCTTGGCCCTCGAAAAAGAAGGTGTGCGCATTGTTGTAGAGATAGTTCTCCAGGACGTCGGCGGGCAGGTCCAGGGCCTGCGCTTCGGGCACGACGCGGCGCATTTTCAGCACCGGCCAGTCCGAGGCATAGATCACTTTGTCGGGTCCACGCGTTCGCATGTAGTGCAGCAGGCTGTTCGGTAGCCGCTTCGGCGACCAGGCCGACGTCATCAGGCGCAGGTTCGAGTATTTGATGAGTAGCCGGATGGCGATGTCCCACCAGGGATCCGCGCCGTGGATCATGCAGAGCTTCAACTCGGGGAACCGCACACAGACCCGGTCGAGGTGAATGGGGTTTTGCACCTCTCCGGGAATAGGTGGTCCGGGCAGGCCGGTGTTGATGCACAGCGGCAGCCCGATCTCGGCGCATTTGGTGTACAGCGGGTAGTAGACGGCGTCGCTCGGCGGGTATTGCCCGTCGCCCCAGAAGCTTGGCCCCACAGCGGCATACGCGACCGGAAGGTCGTTGACGACCGCGCTGAGTTCGCGCAACGATGGCATCGGTCGCAGCAAGTTGACGCCTCCCATCGCGAGCGCGAACCGGTCTGGCTTTGCTTCGACGAACTTGCGCGCCGTGACCGAAGGCTTTGCGAGGTTATCCATCAGCACGGCCTTACGCACGCCGTGCTCATCCATCTCTTCGAGTAAGGCCGACAGATCAACCGGCGCGAACATCGACTCGGGGCCCTTGAAGTAGTCGTCGCGCACCTTGAGCATCCACGTGGGTTGCTTCTCGGTTTCACCGAAGTGCACGTTGACGAGGCAATCGATAACGCGGCTGGCGTTCATGTCGACATCGGCGCTTTCTCGGTCGCTTGCGTTTTGGCCCAGCGGTAGTCGGCCTTTCCGTTGCCCAGGCGGCGGACTTGCTCGACGACGATGAATTCCTTGGGCGCCTTGAATGGCGCCAATTGCGATGTGCAATGGGCGTACAGCAATTGGTGTCCCGTGTCGGCTCCGTCTCGCGGCTGGATCAGAGCAACAATTTCTTCGCCCCAGCGTTCGCTCGGGCGGCCGATGACCAACGCATCGACAATACCCGGATGCGCACGCAGCACTTCCTCGACTTCCTCGACGAAGACCTTCTCGCCGCCGGTGTTGACCACCAGCGAATCGCGGCCGTATAACCGCATCGTCCCATCCGCTTCCAGCGCTGCGCGGTCGCCGGATATCACCACGCGTTTACCGTCGACCTCCGGGAAAGTCTTGCGGGTGGCGTCGGGATCGTTGAAATATCCCAACGGAATTCGGCCTTCCCTTGCGGCCCAACCCACCTCTTGCTCGCCTGGGGCAAGAAAGTGGCTGTAGTCCTCGGACAGCACCAGTCCGCCCTCGCGCAGTGTGAAGGTGTCGGTTCGGGTGTCGCCGTGGCTGTTCCCGAATCCCATGTTTCCGGTCTCCGACGACCCGTACCCGTTGATCAGAGTGAGCTGAGGCAACAGTGCCAGCAGAGCGTGTTGATATTTGAGATTCGTCGCGGCACCGCCGGTGCCGATGGCGGCCAGCGACGACAAGTCGTAGTTGCCTCGTCGCAACTCAGCGACCAGCGGACCGGCATAGGCATCACCGACCATCGTCATCATGCCCGCTTTCTCGCGCTCGGCTGTTTGCCATACCAGTTGCGGGTCGAGTTTCTTGCTGGTGTCGTAGAGCACGACGGTCAGGCCGGCCATGATGGCCGCGAACGCCGTCCACATTCCGGCAGCATGCATCAGCGGCGACACCGCGAACCAGGGCGGTCCGGCGTTGCGACTCACCTTGTCCCGGATCTCTTGAGCAGAAGCATGATCGGCGCCCATCATCGACGAGACGTAGATGTCTGACTGGCGCCAGAGCACGCCCTTGGGCCGCCCAGTGGTGCCGCCGGTGCAGACCATCAACAGATCGTCGGGAGACGGACTCACGTTCTGGTCCACGTCACCGTGCGCCAGTGCGTCGTCCAAGGGCGCCGCGCCGGGCAGCTCAGGTGCCGTGGTTCCGTCGTCGACCGACAGCAGCAGGTCCGCACTGTCGGGCGACAACGCATCGGCGAACTTGGCGCCGAGCGACTTGTGATAGATAACGGCACGGGGCCGGACGTAGTCGAGCAGTTCGCGAACTTCGCGCGCCGTGTAGTTGTAGTTGACGTTCACCGGAACGGTCCGTGCCTTCAGGCAACCGACGACCATGTCGACGTACAGGTCGTTGTGCATGACCAGCGCCACGCGATCCTGCCCGCATTCCCAATTCTGCAGAGCCGCACGTTCGCGATGAGCACCGAAACCGTTGGCCGCGAGATAGTTTGCCAGCCGCCGGGTGCGGTCCGCGGCCTCGGCGAACGTCCTGCGGCGCTCACCACAGACGGTGATCGCCCGGTCCGGAACGACCTCGGCGATCACGTCCAGGACCGCGCCTATGGTCCACTCGCTCATGGCTTCGCGGCGCCTCGAGCGTTCACGCCGCCGAGCCGACTTTGACGTCAAGCAGGTCCAGTGCGTTGTCGCGCATCACCTTTCGGATGTCTTCGGCGCTGAAGCCGGCGAGCTCCTCGGTAAACGACACGGGATTCTCCAATCCTTCGCCGTGCGGCCAGTCCGATCCGAACAGGATCTTCTCGACGCCGATCACCGAGGCCAACTCGGGCAGGTCGTCTTCGTAGTAGGGCGCAATCCAGACATTGTTACGGAGCTGCTCCACCGGATCCTCGGGGAATAGCCGCGGGTGACTGTTTGCCGCCTTCTTCAGCCGCTTGATCAGCCGGTGCACGAAGTAGGAGCCGTTTTCGATGCTGACCGCCTTCAGTTGCGGGTGACGGGTGAACACACCGTGCGCGATCATCGAGGCCATTGTGTCGTGGATAGCCCGGTCGTCGGTGAGTATCTGCTCCAACGGCTCCGACCCGCCGAACCCCTCGAACGTCGACCTGCCGCCCCACATTCCGGCGATTTGGAGATAGCCGCTGTCGCTGAGGTGAAAGCCCACCGGTACACCGGCTTCCGCCAACGCGGCCCACACCGGGTCGTGCAGGGGATCGCCCAACGACCGCGGCTTGAGCGCACCGGGCACCGGCGCGGGTCGAACCAGTATCAGCTTGGCGCCGCGGGCCAGGACGAACTCCACCTCTTCGACAGCCCTGCCGGGGTCGGCCAGCGAGATGATCGGCGCGGCGATGATCCGGTGGTCGGGTCGGTCGAAGCCCCAATCCTCATCCAGCCACAAGTTGAACGCGTGAACCGACGCCATCGTCGCGTCGACGTCATGCTTGAGTGCCTCCTCCACGCCGCACGCGAATGTCGGCAACATGAACACTGTTTCGATGCCCTGGGTATCCATCACTGTGATACGTGCATCACGGTTCTGGTACTCGGGGTGCTGCGCGAGCCGCTCGACCTTCATCAGCGAAGCGGGGTCGACGCCTTCGGGAATCTGGCCGCGGAACAACAGATCCAGGCACCCGGGCTCGATGATCGGGTCGAATGTCGGGTTAGGGACGAAGCGGTTGACACGGTCCCCGATGATCGCCTGGGTGTGCTTGCCGTCACTGAACATCTGAACGCCGCGCCTGCGGAACTTCTTGTCCAGATGCCGGGTAAAAGCGTCCACCGGCTCGTAGTAATGGTTGTCGACGTCGATGGCCTTATAGCCCAAGGTCCCCATGGTCATCCTTTCCGGTGCCGGAAGATTCGTCGGTTTCGATTGCCGAGGCGCTCAGCCCGGGAAAACTCGGGGGGCGCTTTTCGAGGAAGCTGGTGATCCCTTCGATGACGTCGGGAAGCTGCAGCGACCGCTGCAGCAGGACCTCGGACCGTGAGCTGGAGTCGGCCACCACACGCATCGCATCACCGTAGGCCTGGCGCTTGATGACGGCCATCGATGCGGGCGAACAGTTTTGGGCGATGTCCTCGGCGTAGGCCATCGCCCGCGTCATCAGTTGTTCGGGCGGCACGACCTCCTTGACCAGTCCGAGTTGCGCCGCCTCGTCGGCGAGAAATGTCCGTCCGCTCAACAGCAGGTCGAGCGCGACGCCCCAGCCCGTCAGCCGTGGCAATATCCACGAGACGCCGTATTCCGCGATCAGCCCGCGGCGGGCAAAGGACGCCGCGAACTTCGCGCCGGCAGCGGCGAATCGGACGTCGCACATCAGCGCCTGAGTGAGCCCGATGCCGACGCAGGACCCGTTAATGGCGGCGATGACCGGTTTGCACAGGGTCGTCAGATGCTGGGGCTGCCGATCCCCGACCAAGCTCGCCAGCTTGCTCTCATCGGTCTTCTCGATCGCCTGCGAGACATTGCCCATCGAACCCAGCTGAGCGCCGGCGCAAAACGCCTTACCCCGACCAGTCAGCACGATCACCCGCACGGCCGGGTCTTCCTCGGCGCGGTCCAATCCCGCGTAGAAGGCGGTGGCGATGTCGCCGCCCCAGGTGTTGAGTCGGTCAGGCCGGTTAAGCGTCATGACGGCGACACCGGTCGCAGTGACGTCGTAGATCACTGCCTCGTCCTGGCCGGGATCGGCGACGAGGTCGTCAGCGGTGCTCATCGACCGTCCTCCCCTGAGCTCAGGCGGCAATTCCCGTGCAGCTTGTACGCATACTGTATACCTATCGGTACTGCATTCTGCAAGCGTCCGGACAGGCCTCTCCTCGGCATCCGAACGGCGTTAGGTGAAGTCCGAGCCACCATCGACGTTGACGTTCGCTCCTGTCATGTACGAATTGCACCGCGACGCCAAAAATGCCACCACCGAACCCATTTCGTGCGGCAGTCCCGCCCTGGGCAGATGAGCAGGATGCCCGAAGTGTTCGGCGATGGCGTCCATCAGCCGTTAAGGATCGTTGCCGTCGACGCCCACCGATGTCGCCTAGCCGACCAGCGACTCGGAGGCGATGCTGCCCGGCGACACCACGTTGACCAGAATCTCGTCTTTCGCCAGCAGCAGCGAAAGGTTCTTGGAGACGCTCGGCAACGCCGCCTTGGCCGCGGTGTCCGCCGGCAGAATGACACTTTGGCGTTGCGTCGAGTGCGCCGAGAAGTTGACGATCCGCGCCCACTCCGCCTTCCGGAGTAGCGGGAGGGCCGAACGCACGCACCGCACCATGCCCATCACGCCTTAGTCGAACGCCCGGCTCGACTGCTCGTCGCTCAGATCTTCGATGCCGCCCACCACGCCGGGGCCGACCGCGTTGATAGGCACATTGAGTTCGCCGTTCCACCGCGCACCGAGATCCGAAAACACTGCATTGACGCGATCGGCAACCCGGATGTCGGCCACTATTCCAACGGCGTCAGGGCTTCCGCGATCGGTCAGGTCGGCCGTCGCGGCATCGAGGTCGTCCCGAGAACGAGCAACGATCGCGATGCGAGCGCCGTCGTCTGCCAGGCAGCGCGCGGACGCCAACCCCATCCCCCGGCCGCCGCCGACGACGACAGCCGTCGCATTTGTCAGACCGAGATCCATGGCAAATATCCGGTTACCCTTCGCTTGCCGCCAGGCGTATCACAAACCCTACGATAGGTATTACAGTAACAGGCGGGGATGGCAACACGGTTGCGTTACCGCAGATCAACCGGCAACTGCCGGTAGATTCGAGGCCACCGGACCGCGAAGCCGGAACGGCCGGTGCAGTGTTGAACGGGATGGAGGTGGCCGCAGTGGCTAAGCAAGCAACCGCCGAAAAGCGTCAGCGGCGCGAACGTGGGTCCATCAATCCCGACGACATCATCAGCGGTGCATTCGAACTCGCAGAGCAGGTCTCGATCGACAACCTCAGTATGCCGCTTCTCGGCAAGCACCTCGGCGTCGGCGTCACGAGCATCTACTGGTACTTCCGCAAGAAGGACGATTTGCTCAACGCGATGACCGACCGCGCGTTGCGCAAATACGTCTTCGCCACCCCGTACGTCGAGGCCACCGACTGGCGCGAGACGCTGCGCAACCACGCCCGCTCGATGCGTAAAACCTTCATGGGCAACCCAATACTGTGTGATCTGATTCTGATCAGGTCAGCGCTGAGTCCTAGAGCGGCAAAACTCGGCGTCCAGGAGATCGAGAAAGCTATCGGCGGTCTGGTCGAGGCGGGGCTGTCACCGGAAGAGGCTTTTGACACCTACTCCGCGGTCTCAGTTCACGTCCGGGGGTCGGTTGTGCTGCACCGGCTCCAGGAGAAGAACCAAGCGACGGAAAACGGCGGCCGCACAATCGAAGACGCGATGGTCATCGACCCCGAGGTCACCCCGCTGCTGGCCCAGATGACCACGAAGGGCCACCACATCGGTGCGCCGGACGACAACAACTTCGAATACGGCTTGGATTGCATCCTCGACCACGCCAGCCGGCTGATCGATCAGGACCCGAAGTCGCCCGGCCGCAAGTCGACGCCATCACGGCAACGCAAATCCCCCTCCGCCGGGCGGGCTAAGGGTTCGCGGCAGTAAAACCTTTACGGTGCTGAACTTCTGGGCGGCTCCGGCACGTTGAAGTGCTCGTCTCGAAGCCGGAACGCCTCCTTGGTACCGTGCTGTGCGCGCGTTTTGACGAAATTGAACTCCCCCGGTGCGAACTGCAGGTTCGTGCCGTATGCATGGAAGAGGTAACTCGCGACTTCTTCTCCCTGATACGCCTGGCTCTGTTCGACCAGCCGGAAAGCCTCTTTAGCAATGACAACGCCGTCGGCCGGCATTTTGGCAGCCTTCTCCGCCCAATACCGTGCCCGCGCCGCAACGTGCCCGGGATCGCAAGTCTCGGTGAAGATTCCAAGATGCTCTACCGCCTCGGCGTCGATGATGTCGCCGGTCAACAGCAGACGCCGGGCCAGTACCGGGCCCAACCGGTGGAAGAACATGTGCAGGCTGCCCAGTGCCGGACCCAGGAACCGGGTGGCCGGCATACCGATCTTGGTGTTGCGAGCGATCACGGAAATATCTGTCATCAGGGCGATTTCGAAGCCTCCCCCGAGGGCGTAGCCACTGATCTCGCCAACCGTGACCTTCGGGAAGCCCATCAGGTTGTGGTAGAAGCTGAACGACTTGCGGTCCACCGTGAGCCGGCGGCGCTGGCTGGGACGGCTCTTAGCGGATCGCGTTTCGCTATCCCCCGACTGTTCTGAGCTTCGCTCTCCGTACCAGCCGTAGGCGTTGTTCATGTCCGCCCCCGTGCTGAAAACGCCGTCTGCTCCGCGCAGCAGCACAACAGTCAGATCGTCGTCGTCCGCGACGCGGTCCAAGCACCGGGCAACGGCCTCGCGCATGCTCGCGTCGTAGGAGTTCCGCTGCTTGGGGTTGTTCAACGTTATTGTGGCAATCCGCTTTTCGGAATCGACTTCGAAGAGAACGCGGTCGTCGCTGCTGTCGGAGGCGGTCATTTGCGCGACCCCTTTCTGCCGTGTGGCCGGCCGTTGTACGTCGAGCGCGGATCCAGGCGCGCCTCGAGATCCGACATCAGCTTGGCCTCGATCGTTTGGCCGGTGCCGAAGGCCAGCGTGTTTCGGCGCGCTGCGGCCAGGTGGTCTTGCGCCAGCCGTACTGCGCGGGCGGCATTGCCGTCGGTGATGGCGTCGAGCAGGCGCTGGTGATCGCGCAGTGCCGCACGCCTGGTCTTGTCCACCATCGGCGCGGGTTCGCCGTGGCCGTTCCATACCGCGGACTCGTGTGCCGACCAAATCAATTCCAACGATCCGATCAGCAGGATCATCGGCTCGTTGCCGCACCGGGAGACCAGCGTTTCGTGAAACCGCCGGGCATTCGGCACGTACTGCGACACGTCGTCGAATTGTGCTGTCTGGATTTCAATTTCATCCTGAAGGTACGGCACCACTTCGGTCATCCGGTCCTCTCGCGCGGCGCACATCCCCGCGCAGATCGGTTCGAGATGCACCAGCGCTTCGCTGACGTCCACCGGCGTGGCGGCCCTCGTTTGTAAAACCATGCTGAGCATGTGCGCGGTACGTTCAGCGGTCGGGTGATGGACGACCGCTCCGCCGACATTGCCACGACGCACCGAAATCAGCCCATCGGTCTCCAAGATGTGGATCGCCTCGCGCAACGCGGGTGGGCTCACGCCGAATTCAGCGAACAAGCTCTCCTGCGACGGGAGAACGTCGCCTTCCTTCAAACGACCGGACAAGATGTCGTCGCGCAACTGAGAGGCGACGAGTTCGGCGATCCGAGGTTGGCGAAAGCGTTGCATTGCCATTTCAGGTCCGCCCGGCTCGGCGCTTGCCGAACCTGTGCCCGGTCAGCTTGTCCGGAGGCAGCGCCAGCGTTGTGACTTCGCCGACGCATAGCACCTCATCGTCGCGCAGGACGCGGGCCGTCGACGTGATGCCCCGCTCCTCCTGTGACCGTGCAATGTCGAAGCGCAACGCGGTCAGGACCGGCGTCGGGCGCCGGAAGGTGACCTGCAGTGACCGGGTCTTGCCGGAGAGTCCCGCGACGCAGTTCTGATGTTGCATGACACAGTCGAAGAACACCGCGAGAAACCCGCCGTGGACCAATCCGGGCGGACCCTCGTAAACCACCGGGAAACTGACTCGCCCCGAGGCTGTTTCGCCGTCGAGGTGATCGAAGTGGTATTCCGGAAAGCACGGGTTGAAGGCGCCGATGTCTGTCGCGTGATCGAGGTAGACCCGCCGGGTGCCATCGTGGTCGTCCCCGATCCGCGGTGTGCTGTCCGGTGGAACCGCCGCGTCCAGCTCCGCTTCCCAATCCCCGATCTGGGCGATGATCGCGTCGACGGTGGGGTGCGCGTGTTCGAGCGACAGCAGCAATGAGCTGAGCCGACGGATTGCGCCGGCCGCCGCGACGGTCTGGCCCAGCGGCGCCTCACCGAATCTGGCCGAGTCGGAGTCGGGGCGCGCAGGGGTATCCGATGGCTGGTGTTCGCCCATGCGACCCCTTCCCGGCGCCCCTGTTCCGTATCGCGGCTTTCCTTGCTAAGTTATACAGCGAAGCAATTGTATTGCCTACTGTAGAGGTATCCGTATCGACAAGGGAAGGGCGGATTCGGCGGTGAGTCAGGACGCGAGTTCGACGGCGACTGACGGCTCGCTCACCGCGAGCCGCGACGACGCCATCCTGCGGCTCACACTCGATCGGCCTTCTCGGCGTAACTCGTTGAACCGTAAGATGATCGATGAGTTTGTCGGGAGGCTGACCGAGGCCACCACCGATGACTCATTGCGGGCCATCCACATTTGCGGCGCGGGCGAAGACTTCTGCTCTGGCGCCGACTGGGTTGCCACCAACAGCGGCAGCGGCCAGCGGCCCCGCGCGGGCGACATCCTTCGGCGCATACCCCACGCCGCGCACCGGGTGATCGAACTGATCCACGAGATCCAGTTGCCGGTCGTCTGCACTGTCCGCGGATTCGCCGTCGGTCTCGGCTGCAATCTGGCACTAGCCGCCGACTTCACTGTGGCGGCCGACGACGCAGTGTTTTGGGAGCCTTTCGCGACGCGGGGATTCAGTCCTGACTCGGGCGCAACGTGGCTCCTTCCTCGATTGATCGGGCTGACCCGTGCCAAGCAAATGCTGTTGCTCGGCGACAAAGTCAGCGCGAGTGATGCCGCGGACTGGGGGTTGATCCACGAGGCTGTGTCTCCAGCTGATCTGGACCGTGTCAGCGAAGACTTGCTGGCCCGGTTGGCTGCTGGGCCGACGGTGGCGCTGGGACTGGCGAAGCAGGCCATCAACTACGGCCAGCACGCAACGTTGAGCCAGTCGATGACACAGGAATTGTTCGGTCTCGAACTTTCTTGCAGAACCGGCGATTTCAAAGAGGGCCTCGCGGCATTCCGCGAGCGACGGTCACCGAAGTTCAACGGACGATGACCATCGGCATCGATATCCATCCCCACCAGGCAACGAGGAAAGTTGATGTCAACTAGCTCGGCACCGTCCTACGACACCATCAAGTACGAGGTGGACGGGCATAAGGCAACCATCACCCTGAACCGGCCGGACGCTCTGAATGCGCTGAGCCCCCATATGGTCACCGAGCTGCGTCACGCATACAACGAAGCCGAAAACGACGGGAACGTTTGGATTCTCATCGTCACCGGCACTGGCCGGGCATTCTGTACCGGCGCGGACGTCAAGGCTATTCCCGGCGACGGCAAGGTGATCAACGAGCGCCCGTATCTGTCCACCTATGAACAGTGGGAAGCGCCGCAAGAAGGTACACCGCCGTTTCGCACGATGGCCAAACCGGTGCTCGCTGCGATCAACGGATTGTGTTGCGGCGCCGGGCTCGACTGGGTCACCACCGGCGATATCGTGATCGCCTCCGACAAGGCGACGTTCTTCGACCCGCACGTCAGCATCGGTCTGGTTGCCGCGCGCGAGTTGGTCCGGGTGGCCCGCGTGCTCCCCCGCTCAACAGCGCTGCGGATGGCTCTGGTCGGCAAGCATGAACGGATGGGTGCGCAGCGGGCATACGAGCTCGGGATGATCAGCGAGATCGTCGAACACGATCGGCTGCTGGAACGCGCTCATGAGATCGCCGATATCGTCAACTTGAATGCGCCGCTTGCCGTTCGGGGCACTCGACTGGCTATCCTCAAGGGCCTGGACTTGCCGCTACACGAAGCCGAAATGCTGGCCGAGTCTTTCCGTGAACGCAATCTGCACACCGAGGATTCGTTGGAGGGGCCCCGGGCGTTCGTCGAGAAAAGGCCACCGGAGTGGCAGTGCCGATGAGCTTCGAGACCATCGAACTCGACGTCGATACTGGCGACCGGGTCGCCACCATCACGCTGAACCGGCCCGACCAGCTCAACGCGTTCAACCGAACCATGTGCGAGGAAATGGCCACGGCGTGGCGGATCGTCAAAGCGGACGACTCCGTCAACGCCGTGGTGTTGCGGGCCGCCGGTAACCGAGCGTTCAGCGCGGGCCTCGACATCAAGACGTCCTATGGTCAACCGGAAAACATCTGGAACCACGAAGATCCCGGTGAGGCGCTGAGCCCCAAGTGGCAGAAGATGTGGAAGCCGGTGGTGTGCGCGGTGCAGGGTATGTGCACAGCCGGCGCGTTCTATTTCGTCAACGAGTCCGATGTGGTCATCTGCTCGACCGACGCCACATTCTTCGACTCGCACGTGTCGGCCGGATTGGTGTGCGCATTGGAGCCGGTCGGGCTGATGCGCCGCATCGGACTGGGTGAGACGTTGCGAATCGCCCTGATGGGCAACGACGAACGGGTCAGCGCCGACACGGCTCTGCGCATCGGTCTGGTATCTGAAGTGGTCTCCCCGGACGACCTTTGGATACGCGCACACGAGATCGCCGCGACTATTGCGGCCAACCCGCCGTCGGCGACCCAGGGCACCGTCAAGGCAATCTGGGAATCGTTGGACAAGCCCTACCGGGCCGCACTGGACCAGGGGCTGATCTACACCCGGCTGGGGAATCCCATTGGCACAGCCGAGCTCGCGAAGCGCGGCAACCATCGCGCATCGGACCCGAAAATTCGATGACGTCGCACCGGCTGAGTCGGCGCATTGACGACGTCCTGCGTCTACAACCCGACGCACCCGCCCTGGAATATGACCGCCAATGGCTGTCCTGGGGACAGCTCCGCGACCTCGCCGAGCAGATCAGTTCACTCACCGGCACCGGCCGACCACAAGTCGGAATTCTGTTACGCAATCGCCCCGCGCACGTTGCCGCGTTGCTCGGCGTGCTGCGCCGCGGCGCCACCGTCGTGGCGATCAACCCGGGCCGCGGCGATGAACGCATCCAAGCAGACCTCGATCAGCTTGCGCTCCCAGTGATCATCGGCGAACCAGACGATCTGGCGATCGCGGGCGAGCGGCCGGCAACGACGATGGTGTCGATCTCGGCTATCGGCGGCAGGCCGAAAGTAGTGGCAGCTAGCCAGATCCACACCTACGACGCGAAGCCCGACGTTGCGGTGCGGATGTTGACCAGCGGGACAACCGGACCGCCCAAACGGGTAGACCTCACTTATGACATGCTCGCGCACAGCGTGATGGGCCCGGACGCCGGGCAGCCGACGGCCCCAACCGAGTTGCGTCGGGGTGTGGCGATCGTGAACTCGCCGCTGGTGCATATCGGCGGGGTCTTCCGAGTCTTGCAATGTGTTGCCGAGCCGCGCCCCTTTGTGTTGCTCGAACGATTCGAGCTCAATCGGTGGGCGGAAGCGGTGCGCGCGCATCGACCTCGCACGGTGTCGCTGGTGCCGACCGCGCTACGGATGGTGCTGCATTCCGACGTGCCTCGTGAGGATTTGGCGAGTATCCGCGCCGTGACGTCTGGGACCGCGCCGCTATCGCCAGAGGACGCCGACGCGTTCACGGAGAAATACGGGATCCCGGTGCTGACTTCCTATGCCGCAACAGAATTCGGCGGCGGAGTCGCCGGCTGGACGATGACCGACCACCAGAAGTACTGGCAGGCCAAACGCGGCAGCGTGGGGCGCGCCAACACCGGCGCTCAACTGCGGGTGGTCAGCGACGACGGCAAACCACTGGGCCCCAATCAGATCGGCCTGCTGGAAGTGAAACCCGCGCAGCTCGGGCTTTCCGCGGACTGGATGCGCACCACCGACATGGCACGCATCGACGCCGATGGGTTTCTGTGGATCACCGGTCGCGCCGACCAGGCCATCATTCGCGGCGGCTTCAAAATCATGCCCGACGACGTGCGCAGCGCCCTGGAAACCCACCCCGCTGTGGCGGGCGCCGCCGTCGTGGCACACAGCGATGAACGCCTCGGGGAAACCCCCGTGGCCATGGTTGAACTTCGAGCGCCCGGATCGGCGAACGCGGCCGAACTCATCGACTTCCTGCAATCCCGACTGGCCCGTTACGAAATTCCCACCAACATCGCCATCGTCGCCGATCTCCCGAGGACGCCCTCCGGCAAGCCCGATTTGGGCGCGGTCCGGCGCCACTTTCGCGACGCGCTGTCCGCGGCGCAGGCTGATCATGTCGAGTGAATCGATAACCGTCGGAGACGTACTACGCGCACAGGCCCGCAGCAGGGGCGATCACCTCCTGCTGATCTGCGATTCCGAACACATCAGCTATGCCGATGCCGACCGGCTTTCGGCGCGACTTGCTCGTGGGCTCATCGGTCTGGGTGCAGGTAAGGGCAGTCACGTCGGATTGCTCTACCCGAACGGCGTCGCATTCGTCGTCGGAATGCTGGCTGCGGCTCGGATCGGCGCCGTGGTCGTGCCGTTCTCCACGTTCGCCCCCGCGCGCGAGCTACGAGAGCAGCTCATCCACAGCGACACCGAAATCCTGCTTGCCGCCCCGTCTTTCCGCTCACACGACTACGTGCAGCAGCTGACCGAGGTATTACCGGGCTCGCATCTCGACTGCGACGACCGGCTCCTCCATGTCGCCGCACCGCAATTGCGACACGTGATCTTTGACCTCGCTCGCCTTCATCGGCTGGCCGAGACGGTCGATGAGCGGCTTCTGACCGCGATGCAAGACGATGTCGACAGCTCGGACCCACTTACGATCGTCTACACCTCGGGCACGACCACCGCCCCTAAGGGGGTGGTGCATACCCACGCCGCGCAACTGAACCACCAGCGAAACCTCAATGCGATCCGAGGGTTGACTCCCGCCGACCGGCTGTTCTGCAACTCGCCGTTCTTCTGGATCGGAGGACTCGGGTTTGCATTGCTTGCCACGTTGCTCGCCGGATCGACGCTGATATGCTCCAACGCCGAAGATGCCGGCCAGACGCTGGATCTGCTTGAGGCCGAAAAGCCGACTATCACAAACGGATTCGCCGCCGGAGTCGCACACCTGGCGCGGCACCCGACTTTCGCCAGACGCGACCTTTCGTCGATGCGACGCGGGAACCTGTACCCGATCATGGCTCCCGAGGTACGACCGGCCGATCCTGAACTGCGGCACAACATGCTCGGTCTTACCGAGGCGGGCAGCGTGGCGCTGATCGACGCTGACGAGACCGACCAGCCCGAGCAGCGACGCGGGTCGTTCGGCAAGCCGGCACCGGGCGTGGAAACCAAGATCGTCGATCCCGAGTCCGCCATGCCGGTCCAGGATGGGGCGCTCGGCGAGCTCTATATCCGGGGACCGTGTCTGATGCAGGGGTATTACAAGCGTAGCCGGGAAGAATGTTTCGACGCAGACGGCTGGTTCCGCACCGGTGATCTGGCCGCCACCGATAACGACGGGTTCGTCTACTACATCGGCCGCCGCGGTTCGATGATCAAAACGGCCGGCGCCAACGTCTCCCCGGCCGAAGTCGAGCAGGCAATCGCCAAGGTCACTTGCGGCGTGGCCCATGTCTTCGGAATCCCGGATCCTGACCGCGGTCAGGTGGTCGCCGCGGTCGTCACCCTGGACAACAGCGGCGCCTTCGACGAAGCCGGCCTTCGTCGCCAACTCGCCGCAGAACTGTCGGCGTACAAAATTCCCCGCCGATTCGTCGCGATCCCCGCCGCCGATGTTCCACTGTTGGCCAGCGGGAAAGCTGATGTGCAGCAATTGAAAAGGTTGTTCGATGGCTGACACTGTCGACGAGCTAGTCCGCTTTCACTCGGCGCATGACGAGGCCAAGCCGATGGTGATCGACCTTGACCGTCGGCTCAGCTACCGCGAACTCGAGCTCACCACACACGATTTGGCCGCGGCGTTCATCGACGCCGGTATTGTCAAAGGCACCCGGGTGGGACTGATCATGCCCAACGGCGTCCGCTGGGTGCAGATCGCGATTGCCCTCACCCGCATCGGTGCGTTGCTAGTCCCATTGAGCACGCTGTTGGCCGCCCCGGAATTAATCGCACAACTGCGGACCGCTTCCGTGCAGGTCCTGATCAGCGTCGAGGAATTCCGCGGTCACCACTACCTCAACGACCTTCGGTCGACTCTCGGCGTGCCCGATCTGTCCGCAACGCTGCAACACCCCGACCTTCCTGCGCTTCGCCAGGTTTGGGCCGCCGATCGGTTGCCGGATGTATCCGCCGCTGAATCGAACCGCTCTATCGTCGACGCGCTCGCGGCCACGGTGACACCGAGTGACCCGATGGTCATCATGTTCACCTCCGGTAGCAGCGGCGCGCCCAAGGGCGTGGTCCACTCACACGGCGGCGCGCTGGGCGCCGTTCGATCCGGATTGGCAAGCCGTTGCATCGCTTCCGAAACCAGGCTGTATCTACCGATGCCGTTCTTCTGGGTGGGCGGCTTCGGTAGCGGTGTACTTTCCGCCCTGGTGGCCGGGGCAACGCTGATCACTGAGGAGATCCCACAACCGGAAACCACGCTTCGACTGCTTGAACGCGAACGGGTGACACTGTTTCGCGGTTGGCCCGATCAGGCCGAGGCGTTGGCGCGCCACCCCTATCGCGCCCAGGCAGATTTATCCGCGTTACGCCCCGGCAGCCTGGAAGCCCTGCTGCCGGCCGAACAACGTGCCCAACCCGGATCTCGGGCAACGCTGTTCGGAATGACCGAAGCATTCGGGCCCTACTGTGGATATCGCGCCGACACCGACATGCCGCGCTCAGCCTGGGGCAGCTGCGGCAAGCCCTTCCCGGGCATGGAGATCCGGATCGCCGATCCCGAGAGTGGACATACCCTCGCCGCGGGAACCGTTGGGATGATCCAGATTCGGGGACCACACACGCTGCGCGGGATATGTCGGCGCAGCCGAGAGGACCTGTTCACCGCCGACGGCTTCTACGCCACCGGTGATCTCGGCCGACTCGACGACGATGGGTTCCTGTTCTACCACGGTCGATCCGATGACATGTTCAAAGTCAGCGGGGCGACTGTCTTTCCGACCGAAGTCGAGCAGGCGCTGCGTGACATCGATGGGGTCGACAACGCCTTCGTCACCAATCTGGCTGGCGGGCGGGGAGATCACGTGGGCGCGGCGGTGGTGTGCGACACCGCCGCGACGACCGCGGAGAAGCTCCGCGCATCGGCGCGCACCGTGCTCAGCTCGTTCAAAGTGCCGACAGTCTGGCTGCTGGTCGATTCCGATGACATGATTCCGCGAGGTCCGACCGGCAAGGTCGATGTCCGACGGCTCCGCGAATTGCTCGCCGCCACGGATAGCGCGCAGCCCGGCTAGGTCGAATGTCACTGATTCGCCGACACTGTGCTAGCGCACTTGTCACAGCGGATGGGTGTTTCGGCAGTCGAGATCGACGCTAGCGTGCGGGTTGCTCGCACTTCTTCGCGCCAGCGTCGATCTCGACGAACCCTCGTCGCAACCGACGAGCAGCTCGTGAATTAATGATTCACGACACTAGGTCGAATCGACGACCCCGTGTTCAGCGAGGTGGTCGATCAGCGGAGCCGCGCCGGCGGCCAGGTGATCCGACATGGCTTTGCGGGCCAGCTCGCTGTCGTGTTTGGCCAGCGCTGCCACCACGCGGCGGTGGTCTTTGATCGACTGACCGGGCCAGCCCGCGATGGTGGGAAAAACGGATTCCGGCGCATACCGGGTGATCTGCGACATCATCTGCGCAAGCTTCGGCGACTCGGCGGCCACATTGATGGCCCGATGGAACTCGTGGTTGAGCCGCACCGTTCGCTCGATATCGTTGCCCGCGTACGCTTCCTCGAGCTCAGCCTGGATTCCTTTCAGTTCGCGCAGTTGGTCGTCGTCGATGTTGACCGCGGCTCGCGCGGCGAGCTCACCGCCGACGTGTGCCTGCAAATTGGCGACATCGGCAAGGTCGCGTTCGGTGACCGGTAGGACCACAAACCCACGACGCGGCTGCTGTGCCAGCAGTCCCTCGGCGCGTAATTCGAAGAGCGCTTCCCGCACCGGCGTGACGCTGATCCCGAGTTCCGCCGCCAGCTGATCCAGACGGACGTACTCGCCCGCCGAATAGGTGCCATCGAAGATCCGCTTGCGGACGTAGCGCGCAACGTCTTCGGACAGCTGGGGCCGCGCGGCGAAATCCGGGACGCTCACGGTCAAATCCGATACTCGGCGAGCAGCCGCTTGCTGATGATGGACTTCTGGATCTCGCTGGTTCCCTCGCCGATGAGCAGGAACGGAGCATCGCGCATCAGCCGCTCGATCTCATACTCTTTGGAGTAGCCGTACCCACCGTGGATGCGGAAGCTCTGCTGGGTGACTTCCGAGCAGAATTCGCTGGCCAGATACTTCGCCATGCCCGCCGCGACGTCGTTGCGTTCACCAGAATCCTTCAACCGAGCCGCGTTGACCATCATCAGGTGGGCGGCTTCGACTTTGGTTGCCATTTCCGCGATTTGGAAGGCAATGGCCTGATGCTCGGCGATCGGCTTGCCGAAGGTGTGACGCTGCTGGGCGTAGCGCGCGGCGAGCTCGAACGCGCGGATGGCCACCCCGACCGCCCGGGCCGATACGTTGACACGTCCAACCTCGATGCCGTCCATCATCTGGTAGAAGCCCTGCCCCGGCACGCCGCCCAAGACGTTGTCGGCGCTTGCTGCGTATCCGTCGAAGATGAGCTCTGTGGTGTCAATCCCCTTGTAGCCCAGCTTGTCGATCTTGCCCGGTATCAGCAGACCGGGTAACACCTCACCGAATCCGGTCGGCTTCTCAATCAGGAAGGCGGTCAGATTGCGGTGCGGCGCCTCTGCGCCCTCATCGGTGCGAACCAGTACCGCCACCAAACTAGAGCTGGCCCCGTTGGTCAGCCACATCTTCTGGCCATTGATGGTGTAGTCGCCGTCGCTACCCCGAATTGCACGAGTGCGGATCGCGGCGACGTCAGAGCCCAACTCCGGCTCCGACATCGAGAACGATCCGCGTATCTCGCCAGCGGCCATACGCGGCAGGAAGCGCTGCTTCTGCTCGTCGGTGCCGTGCTGGCGCAGCATGTAAGCGACGATGAAGTGAGTGTTGAGCACCCCCGAGATGCTCATCCACCCGCGGGCCAATTCTTCGACGCACAGCGCGTAGGTCAGCAGCGACTCGCCCAATCCGCCGTATTCCTGCGGGATCATCAATCCAAACAGACCCATTTCCCGCATCTGGTCAACGATCGCTTGCGGATAGGTGTCGGTGCGCTCCAGCTCGGGCGCATTGGGGATGATTTCCTTCTCCACGAATTGCCTTACCGTGGAGATGATCTCGGTTTGCACGTCGGTGAGGCCGATGGTCTCGGCAAGTTTGGTCATCAGGCGCCCTTCTTCTCGCTAGCAGGCGATGGTCTTCGCATCGGTCAGACGCGTGATGTCGGCGGTAGTCAGCCCCAGGCTCGTGGTGAGTACCTCGGCGGTGTCTGCACCCAGTCTCGGTGCGGGCTCGCTGGTGAAATGCCCGCCGTCGAACACGGTGGGCATCCCGGGCGCGAGGTAGTCCCCCAGACCGTCCTGGTGCAGCCGGGTAAACAGCGGATTGGCCGTCACGCGTTCGTCGTTGGCAAGCTGGGCGAAGCTCTGGTAGCGCTCGAACAACACACTGGTGGCCGACAACGCCCGGGTGATCTGGTCGGCCGTGTGATCTGCGAACCACGGGGCGAACAGTCCGCTGAGCACCTCACGGTATCGATAGCGAACACCCTCGTCGGTGAAATCCGCGCGAAGTGAGCCGGCCAGCGCGGAAATGGCTGCACCCGTGCCGGATACCTCGACGAGGTCTTGAAAATGACGTTTGGTCAGCGTCACGATCATGAAAGCGACGCCATCGCTACTGGTGAAATCTTGACCGTACTGCCCATAGATCGCGTTGCCCAGGCGTTCACGTTCAGTGCCGTTCACCTGAGGCTCGGTCAGCAGGCCGAGATTGCCGGCGGTGGCTAACGCGACGTCTTCCAACGCGAGACTGATCTGGGCGCCCGCCCCGGACCGGTCGCGGCGACGCACCGCGGCCATGACGGCGAGCGCGGCATACAGACCACAGCAGACGTCCCACGCCGGCAGCACATGATTGATCGGACCGGCGTGGTTCACCGGGCCGGTCACCAACGGGAATCCCGTTGCCGCATTGACGGTGTAGTCCACACCGGTTGAGCCGTCATGACGGCCGAGGACCTGGAGATGGATCAGGTCGGGACGTTTTGCGGCGAGCGTGTGGTATGACAGCCAGGACAGCCCCGCGGCATTGGTAACCACCACGCCGTCGCCTTCGACGATCAGTCGCTGGACCAGGTCTTGTCCCTCAGTTGATCGCAAATCAACCGTGGCTGACCGCTTTCCCTTGTTCAGCCCGGTCCAGTAGATGGACGTGCCGTTAGCGGTAACCGGCCACCGCTGAGTGTCGGACGCACCGCCGATCGGGTCGATCCGAATCACCTTGGCGCCCAACTGGCTCAACGTCATTCCGCACAACGGCGCAGCGACGAAGCTGGAGACCTCGATGACGGTGAGATCGGCCAAGGGCGTCGTCACTGCGGCCCGACTCGCTCGAAAATCGCGGCAAGGCCTTGTCCGCCGCCGATGCACATGGTTTCCAGCCCGTAGCGCGCGCCGCACCGATTGAGTTCGCGGGCCAGCGTGGCCAGCATCCGGCCACCGGTCGCGCCGACCGGATGGCCCAGTGAGATACCCGAGCCGTGCACGTTGGTCCGCTCCCGGTCCGCCGCGCCAAAGCCCCACTCCCGCATCACGGCAAGTGCCTGTGCGGCGAACGCCTCATTGAGTTCGATGAGGTCGATGTCGCTCAATTCCAGGCCCGCCTTGGCCAGGGCGAGCTCGGTGGCCGGTACCGGGCCGATTCCCATCACGTCGGGTGGCACGGCTGCGACGCCCCAGGACACCAGCCGGGCCAGCGGGGTGAGGCCGAGTTCGGCGGCCCTCTCCGGGGTGGTCACCAGACACATGGAGGCCGCGTCGTTTTGACCGCTGGCGTTTCCCGCGGTCACCGTCGCTTCCGGATCATCCTTGAGCAGAACCGGTTTGAGCTTACTCAGCGATTCCACCGTGGTGTCGGCCCGCGGATGCTCGTCGGTGTCGATCACCTCCTGTCCGTGTCGGCCACGTACGGTGACCGGGATGATCTCCTCGGCGAGGACGCCGTCCTTCTGCGCAGCCACCGCCCGTTGGTGGGATGCCACGGCGAGTTCGTCCTGCTCCTGACGCGAGATGTTGTATTGGCGGCGCAGATTCTCCGCGGTCTCCAGCATCCCGCCGGGCACCGGATAGTGGCGACCACCGGCGGTGGAGCGTCCGCGCGCCAATCCGTCGTGCACCTGTACGCCGCCGCGGCCGCCGCCCCAGCGCATGTCGGTGGAGTAGAACGCGACGTTGCTCATGCTCTCCGCGCCACCGGCGACGACGAGATCGTGGTCACCGGCGCTGATCTGGAGACTTGCCTGGATGACCGCTTGGAGGCCCGATCCACAGCGACGATCTACCTGCATGCCGGGCACCGTCACCGGTAGACCTGAGTCGAGGGCGATCACCCGTCCGATCGCCGGGGCCTCGCTGTTGGGATAGCAGTGACCAAGGATGACGTCCTGTACCGCCTCGGGTGGAACACCGGTCCGTTCGAGCAGCCCGGTGAGAGCGGCCACTCCGAGCTCAACAGCGCTCTGCGACTTGAACATTCCCCCGTAGCGACCGATCGGGGTCCGAATCGGCTCGCAGATCACCGCTTCGCGAGTGCTCACAGGTGCCGTCCGCCGGTCACCTCGAGGACGGTGCCGGTCATATACGACGAGAGATCGGAGGCCAGGAACAGTGCGACGTTGGCGACCTCGCTGGGTTCGCCGGCTCGCCCCATCGGCACCTCCGCGACTTTTGCGTCCCAAATCCGTTGCGGCATCGCTTCTGTCATTGCCGACCTGATCAGGCCGGGCTGGATCGCGTTGACCCGGACACCGAGGTGGGCGAGTTCCTTCGATGCCGCCTTGGTCATACCGACGATGCCGGCCTTGGCCGCCGAATAGTTGGTCTGACCGACCATGCCGACCTTCCCGGATATCGACGACATGTTCACGATTGTTCCGCGCTTGTTTTCCCGCATGATCGCTGCGGCTTTGCGCAAGCCGTTCCACGTTCCCTTCAGATGCACCGCGATCACCTGATCGAACTGTTCCTCGGTCATCTTGCGCATCGTCGCGTCGCGGGTGATTCCGGCGTTGTTGATCATGATGTCGAGCGCGCCGAACCGGTCGACAGCCGAGTCGACCAGTGCATCGACCTCATTCCCGGATGTCACATCGCAGCGCACGGCGATGGCGACGTCGTCGCCGCCGAGCTGCTTGGCCGCGGACTGCGTTGCCTCGAGATTCACGTCACCGAGTACTACCCGGGCACCTTCATCAACGAACCGCTGCGCGATGGCGAAACCCAGCCCCTGGGCGCCACCGGTGATGACTGCGGTTTGACCGGTCAACAACGACACACGATCACCGTCCTTCTGTTCAGGCCCCGAATGCGGGACATCATCGCACATCATATTTCATATATGATCGCTGCCTGCAGACAGTCGGCGGGGTTCCGTACTTGCGTGTCAGCCCCGCGATCGCACCGCTCGAAGGGAGCGCTGATTCATGCCTAACTCGGTCGTCGACGACGACGACTTCCAGCAGATCCTCGCCCAGACCAGGCAGTTCGTACGCAGTGCCGTCGTCCCACGCGAGCACGAGATTCTGGCGGCCGACCGGGTGCCGGACGACCTTAGGAAACTGGCCAAGGACATGGGGTTGTTCGGCTACGCCATCCCGCAGGAGTGGGGTGGGCTCGGGCTCGACATCACTCAAGATGTCGAGCTGGCGATGGAGCTGGGCTATACCTCGCTGGCGCTCCGGTCGATGTTCGGCACCAACAACGGCATCGCCGGTCAGGTGCTGGTGGGGTTCGGCACCGACGAGCAGAAGGCCACCTGGCTGGAGTCGCTGGCTTCCGGGCAGGTCGCCTCGTTTGCGTTGACCGAAACCGGGGCGGGGTCGAACCCGGCGGGATTGCGCACCAAGGCTATTCGCGATGGCGCAGAAGGCGATTGGGTGATCAACGGCGAGAAGCGATTCATCACCAATGCGCCAGTTGCCGACCTGTTCGTGGTGTTCGCGCGGACCCGTCCCGCCGATGACGCCGGACCGGGCATAGCCGTATTCCTGGTTCCTGCCGACTCCCCCGGAGTCGAGGTTGGAACCAAGGACGCCAAGATGGGACAGGAAGGTGCCTGGACCGCTGACGTGCGCTTCACCGACGTCCGTGTACCTGCCGGGGCTCTGGTCGGCGGCAGCGAGGACGTCGGATACCGCGCGGCGATGACCTCGTTGGCGCGCGGGCGGATTCACATCGCTGCGCTGGCCGTGGGGGCCGCGCAGCGGGCGCTCGACGAATCCGTCAACTACGCGGCGACCGCCACCCAGGGCGGCACGCCGATCGGGAACTTCCAACTGGTGCAGGCGATGCTCGCCGACCAGCAGACCGGGGTGATGGCCGGTCGCGCGCTCGTCCGTGACGCCGCCCGGTTGTGGCTCACTGATCAGGACCGGCGGGTCGCCCCGTCGGCGGCCAAGGTGTTCTGTACCGAGATGGCCGGCAAGGTCGCCGATCTCGCCGTGCAGATCCACGGTGGCAGCGGATACATGCGCGAGGTGCCGGTCGAACGTATCTACCGCGACGTGCGCTTGCTGCGCCTGTACGAGGGAACCAGCGAGATTCAGCGGCTGATCATCGGTTCAAACCTGGTCAAGGCGGCCCAGCGCAAGCAGTGACGTATTGTCGTCCCCGTTACAGTGGCCTTTACGATACGGAGCGCACATGACCGGCCGGTTGACCGACAAGGTGGCATTCATCACCGGAGCGGCGCGCGGCCAGGGCCGTGCGCACGCCGTCCGGATGGCCCGGGAAGGCGCCGACATCGTCGCGGTCGACATCGCGGGCAAGCTTCCATCCTGTGTCCGGTACGACTCGGCAACACCGGAGGATCTGGCCGAAACCGTTCGGCTCGTCGAGGCCGCCGGTCGTCGAATCATTGCCTCCGCGATTGACGTTCGTGATTTCGATGGCTTACGTGACGTGGTCAGCAGCGCGGCCGCCACCCTGGGCCGGCTGGACATCATCGTCGCCAACGCCGGCATCACAGCGCCCCAGGCCTGGAACGAGATCACTCCCGAATCGTTTCGCGACGTGATGGAGGTCAATGTGACCGGAACGTGGAACACCGTGATGGCAGGCGCGCAGCAGATCATCGACGGCGGTCGCGGTGGGTCGATCATTTTGATCAGCTCCGCAGCCGGTATGAAGATGCAGCCGTTCATGGTGCACTACACCGCCAGCAAGCACGCGGTGACCGGTATGGCACGCGCGTTCGCCGCCGAGCTGGGTGTGCATTCGATCCGCGTCAACAGTGTGCACCCCGGTCCGGTCAACACTGCAATGGGCGGCGGTGACATGGTCGGCGCCTTGGCAAACTTTATCGAGACCAGTCCGCACCTGGCGAACACCCTCACACCGTTTCTACCGAATTGGGTTGCCGAGCCGGAGGATATCGCCGATGCGGTGTGTTGGCTGGCCAGCGACGAATCACGAAACATCACCGCGGCAGCGATCCCGATCGATCAAGGTTCCACGCAGTACTGAGACGCGTCAAGCAATGAGATCTAGCGTGCCGAGGTCGCGGATGGCCTGGCAGCCCCGTGCCAGCATGGTCAGCACCATGTCGTCACCGCGGTCGGTAGCAGTGGCGAACGCGAATCCCAGCGCCGAGATCAACAGAGCTTGGATCATGCCGAGTCGGTAATCACGCCAACAGGTTTCGCGGTCGTAGCCGGTGACGCCATACTCGGCAAGGGCTTGGTGGTATTCGGCGACAAGGTCGCGTTCGATCGATGCGCGCAGCTCTGGCTTGAGGCTGGTCGCGGTGAAGTACGCGAGGTCGCGCGCGGGAAGGCCCACTCCGAGCGTCTGCCAATCCACCACCGTCACGCCGGCGGCGTCGGGAGAGAACAACAAATTGTCGAGCCGGTAGTCGCCATGCAGCAGCGCGAACCGGTCTCGCTCGGCGAGCAGCCAGGGCGTCACCAAATCCATTGCGGTGGTGAAGGTTTCCCGATCAGCTGCGCTCATTCGGTCACCGAGCTTGTCCAACGTGATCTCGGCACTCATGCGCGCCACCTCGCCCAGACCGCCGGCGGACGCCTCGTCCGGTCGGGCGAACGCGATCCCCGGGAAGTCGAGCCAGATGGGATCACACCAACTGGGCCCGTGCAGTCCGGCTAATGCCGTCACAACCAGTCGCGCCTCGCGCTCGCCGCAGCCTGCGATCTGGTCGCCTTGCACCGCCGGAGCCTGATCGGCCAGCAGCAATGCGTAGTCCAGCGCGTCCTCGCTGATCTCGCAATAAAAGCACTGCGGGACCGGCACCCGCACCCGATCGGCCACCCCGGTGTAGAACGCGCACTCGCTGCGGTAGCCGATGGTCACGCGGTCACGCACGGTGTCGTCTTGCGCGGGCAGTTTGATCACAAAGGTGTCGGGCAGGCTGCCCGCATCACCGGCGTACGTCGGCGAGACCCGATACGTCGCTCCGGTCTGCCCGGTACCGATGGCGGTCACCTCGACGCCGAACAACCGCACAGTCGTGCCGCGAGTGCTCAGCACGGTGGACAACCACTCGACGGTGATGTCGTCGGGGTATCGGGGAATGCGCATCGGGATCTGCGCCCCTTTCACTGGCTCGACCGACTGGACAACTGTAAGGCATTCGGCATGAGTTTCGGCCGTCTTCAGCTGTCCCGATTAACACCAGTATTTGGTTCGTTGCCGTGGTCGGCGGCCATCGTCTCACCGCACGTAAATGCCCTAATACCTCCCGTCGCGCGTCTGGGCCGTCCTAAGATCGCTCCACCTATCTCGCTGCAGGGGTGATCACGATGAAGATGAATGCCGCGGTTCTGTGGGAGCCAAACGCGGAATGGAGTGTCGAAGAACTGGACCTTGACGGTCCGCAGGACGGCGAGGTCCTGGTGTCCTTCGAGGCCGCCGGGCTCTGCCACTCGGATCATCATGTCCGCACCGGCGACCTTCCCGTGCCGCTGCCCATCGTCGGTGGCCACGAAGGGGCTGGCGTCGTGCAGGAAGTCGGCCCCGGCGTGCGGGACGTGCAGGCCGGCGACCATGTGGTGGCGTCTTTCCTCCCGGCGTGCGGGCGCTGCCGCTGGTGTGCAAGCGGCCATCAGAATCTATGCGACCAGGGCGCGTTGCTACTGAGCGGCGCCCAGCTCGACGGATCCTTTCGGCGCCGGGTCGGGGACCGCGACGTCGGCGCGGCATGTTTCTTGGGCACGTTCGCCCAGTACGGCACCGTGCCGGACAGCTCAATCGTCAAGATCGACAATGACCTGCCGCTCTCGCGTGCCTGCCTGCTCGGCTGCGGCGTCACCACCGGGTGGGGATCGGCGGTCAATACAGCCAAGGTGAGCCCGGGCGACACCGTGGTGGTGATCGGCTGCGGCGGCATCGGTAGCGGCGCGATTCAGGGCGCGCGATTGTCTGGCGCGGAAAAGATTGTGGTGGTCGACATCGCGGAAGGTAAGCGGGACAAGGCTTTCCAGTTCGGGGCAACTCATTTCACGACGTCGATGACCGAAGCCACCGCTTTGGTTGGCGACCTGACGCGTGGCGTGATGGCCGACTCGGCCTTGCTGACGGTCGGGCTCCTAGAGGGCCCCATGATCGGTGAGGCGCTCGACATCGTCCGCAAGGGCGGCGCCGTGGTGCTGACGGCGCTGGCACCGATCACCGACGTGACGCCGACCCTCCCACTGGCGATGTTCACACTGTTTCAAAAACGGCTGCTGGGCAGTCTTTACGGCGAGGCCAATCCGCGCGCCGATATTCATCGACTGCTCAGCCTCTACCGCGAGGGCAAGCTTTTGCTCGACGAGACGGTGACCGCCGAGTACAAACTCAACGACATCAACGAGGCCTATGACGATATGTTGGCGGGCAGCAATATTCGCGGCGTCATCATCCACGACCACTGAGTCACATGGCCCGGAACCCATCATGTGCGAGGGCTAAAAGGACGAAGTCGTCCCACGCTGGCTCAGCACTGCGACAATGCTCGTACGTCGCTGCCGGCCGACAGCGTCAACGCGACCCGATGGGGCGGTATCTGCGGTGAAGCGGCTGAACGGGATGGACGCACTGCTGCTCTACAGCGAGACGCCGAACCTACATACTCATACTTTGAAGATTGCGATCGTCGATGCGACCGACTATCCCGGTGAATTCAACTACGAGGTGTTTCGTCGCACCTTCAGTGGACGGCTACACCTGCTCGACCCGTTGCGCTACCGACTGGTCGGGATTCCATGGCGGCTGCATCACCCGATGTGGCTGGAAGATTGCGATGTCGATGTTGATTACCATCTGCGGCGAACGCACGTGCCGGCACCTGGCGGCCGGCGAGAACTAGACCAGATCGTCGGCGACATCGCCAGTACCCCGCTGGACCGACGCCGTCCACTGTGGGAGTTTTACTTCGCCGAAGGCATGGCGGACCACAAGTTCGCGCTCATCGGCAAGATTCACCATGCGTTGGCTGACGGCGTGGCATCGGCGAATCTGCTTGCCAGGGCTATGGATTCGAATGGACAATCGCAAGTGGGGCCCCCGAGCGTCACTGACAGCGTGCCACCAACAAAAAGCGAACTTCTGCGCGCGGCCCGGCGGGATCACGTACAGCAAGTTGCCGCGCTACCCGGAGTGATCAAAGACGCAGCTTCGGGATTTCGGCGCATCCGCCGGCGTTCGCGAGAACGCGTCGAGCAACCAGACCTGGCCGGACCGTTGCAGGCGCCGCCGTCGTTCATCAATCACGTGATCCCGCCGGCAAGAACATTCGCGACCACGACACTGTCCCTCGCTCAGGTGAAAGAAACAGCAAAGCGCGTCGAAGTCACGCTCAACGTCGTCGTGCTGGCGATCACAGCGGGTGCGTTACGGGAGCTCTTACTCGGTTACGACGGCAGGGCCGATCGTCCGCTCGTCGCGTCAATCTTGGCCAGCACCGACAAATCACCGAACCGGATAACCGGCAACGAGCTGAGCGGAATGGCCGTCTCGATTCCCGTCCACATCGACGACGTTGCGGAGCGGGTCCGGCTGACTTCGGTGGCCGATGCGATTGCCAAGGAAGACCATGAACTCTTCGGCCCTGATACGTATGGCAGGTTGGTCGCATACCTTCCGCCCATCGCCGCTCCCCCGGTGTTTCAATGGTTGTCGAAACGAAGCAGCCGCAACAGAATATTCAATCTCCCGATCTCCAACGTTCCAGGACCTCGCGAGCGCGGCAGCTTCGGCGGCGCGCCGGTCAGCGAGATTTACTCTGCTGGACCGCTTCCACCCGGATGCGGCATCAACATCACGGTGTGGAGCTATGTCGATCAGCTCAACATATCGGTAATCGCGGATGACCGGACGCTCCACGATACCCACGAGATGACCGATGCGATGTTGCACTCGTTCAGTGAAATCCGCTGCGGGGCAGGGCTTTCCGAGGAATTGATCGAGGTTCGCTCAGCCATGCCCCGAGCGAGCACCGTCTAACCAAGCACTGGCAGCCGGCGCTGCTTAGCCAACCGGTCAAGGGCGGTCTGCATCACCAATCGGACATGAGCATCGACCCGCTCGACGTCAGGGTTCTCGCCGAACTGAGCGAAAAGGTCGATCGGCTTCAACACCTGCGTGACGATTTTCGTTGGCAGCGGGACGTTTACCGGGACGAGCATACTGAGCCCGAACGGGAAGCCAATGGTAAGTGGCAAGATGTCGGAGCGCAGGCGGCCCAAGCCGAGTCGTTTAGCCAGCCAGGTCCCCCGATTCAGAAACAGCTGGCTTTCTTGACCGCCGATCGACACCGCCGGCACGATCGGCGCTTTCGCCTCGATGGCGGTCCTGACATAGCCGACGCGGCCGTTGAAGTCGATGACATTCTGCGCCAGGGTCGGCCGGTAGGCGTCGTAAACGCCGCCGGGAAAGTTCAAGACGACGCCGCCCGACCGCAGCGCCGCGGCGGCGTTCTTTTTGCCGGCGTGGATAAGACCGATACGGGTAACCCAGTCAGACATCGGGCCCAGGAAAAGCCCGTCATGGCCGAGGATGTAAAGCGGGCGCTGGTAGCCAAACGTGTTGTAGAAGCCCGAGGCGAAGATCAGCACATCAGGGGTGAGGATTCCGCCAGAATGGTTGGAAACCACCAGTGCCCCGCCCGTACGGGGAAATGAATCCAGCCCGCGCACTTCGGGCCGAAACCAACGTTTGGCCAGCGGGGTAGCCGCATCGATCAATCGTCTGGTGAGTCCGGGGTCCCAGCCAGCGGAATCGCCGCTGCCGATCTCGTCTGCTGTCATATACCGTCGCAATCTTGAGCTGAACAAAAATTAGGTCGAGTTGGGGCTCTTAACGCCGTTGGCGCAACACGGACAACCCCGGGCCGTCGAGCATCTGCAGTAGTGCGCCGCGGCCACAGACGCTCATCATCAGAGCCGCGACGGGCCCGCTGATCTCAGCTCCCTCCCGCCACGTCCGATTTATGTCGGTCGCGGAAAGCCGAATTCGACGAAGCCTCCCGAACGGCAGGAAACCAATCGGCCAGCGGCCGGTGAGGAAATCCATCGCCAGTGCTGCTAACTGGCCATCCGGCTCGAATGGGAGGCCGAGCGGAATCCTGATGTCGCCGCTATGCACCAAGATGTCAGCGAGCGGGCCAAGGGGCCCAAACACCGGCGAACTGATCGGCCGGTCGGCGTGTTTACGAATGCCGGCGACGAGCTCGGCGGTCGGCGACTGCGCCCGCCGGCGTGCCAACTCATCGATTCCGCGGCCTAGGCTTCCCCGCCGAATCGCCATCTGAAGAAAGCCGGACATGCCGTCGTCCACGGTGCTCACCACGTGCGCCGCTACCGTTTTGACGTTCCAACCCAGACACAAGCTCGGTGTTGCCAACTGCGCTTCATCGAGCTCGTCGAGCAGATCCGCAAGCTGACGTCGCTCTTCGGCGACAGCGGCAAACACAAACTGATGGTCGATGAGCGCCCCTCCTGCACCGGTTAGAAACAAGCTTGACGACACCACCGTACTCGGACCATATATTTGGTTCAACGCCGCACCGGGTGAGCCCAGGGAATGTGTTCGCCCTAATCCTGCTCACTCGACGGCGCCCAGATATGGGTAGGTTCGTCGCGTCCCCGCAGGACGGCCTCGGCGCACGGAGTCCAATAACGGCGCTCGGCTGCGTCGGCGCGCTCGATTGCCGCCGCCGAACTCCCGATCCGTTGGTCCAGCGTCTTGGCGAAATCGGCCAACCGTGCCGCCTCGTTGACCGCATCGCCGACAACGGTGTATTCGTAACGGTTTTCGGCGCCGATGTTTCCGGCGAACACCGGTCCTGCCGATACGCCAATCCCGAAATCGACCATCGGTAGCCGACCCAGCTGATCGCGTAGCCTGCGGGCGGTCGCCAGCGCCGCCGACGCCGACCCGTCCAGGGCAAGCGGGGCCCCGAACACCGCCAGCGCGGCGTCACCCTGGAATTTGTTGATCAGCCCGTGGTGATCGTCCACGGCGCTGACGACGATGCGGAAGAAGTCGTTGAGTACCCGAGCCACCTCTTCCGGTGGCCTACTGGCCGTCAACGTCGTCGAGCCGACCAGATCGATGAAAAGGATTGCCGCCTCTCGGACATCACCGGACAGTTGGGTGCCCTGTTCGATCGCGCGACGGGCCACATCGGCTCCGACATGGCGGCCGAACAGATCGCGTAACCGGTCGCGTTCGCCGATGCCGGCGACCATGCGATTGAATCCGTCTTGCAGGCGCCCGATTTCAGACTTTTCGTAGACGCCGACGAAAGTGTCGATCCGGCCCCGCTCGACCTCGGCCATCGCGTCGACCACCTCGCGGACCGGATCCGATATCGAACGGGAGGTCATGATCATCACCGGAAGCCCGATCAGAATCGCGACCAAAGTCACCACCAGTATGGGCATCTCGACGGACCCGGTCTTCTGAAGGATCCAGCCGTTCGAGCGCGTCAACACCAGGCCGGCGATCGCCAAGGATGGCAGACCACTTCCCAGAAGCCACATGCCCACAAGCCGGGTGATGACGCTGGGCGCGACCACGAGGCCCTCGGTCCCCTGCGTGGCCGCCAACATGATTGGCCGTAGGGATCGCTGCGTGAGCAGAAGACTGAGGCTGGCGGCCGCGCTCCCGCCGAACACGACCGCCAACAAGGTCGGGACCCAAAGGGGCTTGAGGCCGTCGAGATTCAACACGAGGTAGGTCACGCCGCTGACCGCCCACACGACCCCCAGAATCAGGGACTGCCGCGCAAGCAGGCGCATGGCCGATCGCCGCTGCTCGGGATTCGGTTGTTTTTGAGTGACGAACCACCGCAGCACCGGAACGAGATTGGCGATTCCCCCGGCTGCGACGGCGACAGTCCCCAGCACGACGATGATCGCCGCCGTGATGAGGCTATTGGGGGCGAAGTACGCCCTAGTCTCGTTGGCGAACTGACCATGCAGCGGGATGACAATCGCGGCGGCGTCGGCGGAGCCGATCAGGTGCCCGCAGGCGAGACCGGCCGCATAACGGATCGCAATGTTGCGGCCGGTCGCCCGTTGTGTTTGTGCGGCGTCGGTCACGGGACAAAGGTAGCCCGCTGACAGCTGGAATTACCGCGGGTGTCAGCCCACGGGGTATCCCACGGATTTGACCTCGGTGTACTGATCGAAACCGGCCACACCGTTCTGGCGGCCAACGCCGCTGTCCTTGTATCCACCGAACGGCGTATCTGCGCCGTAGGGTGCGCCGCCGTTGACGCCGATGAAGCCGGCCTTGATCCGACGAGCCACGGCCAGCGAATGCTCCAGCGATCCCGACATCACGTTGCCGGCCAGACCGTATGGGCTGTCGTTGGCGATGCGGATCGCATCTTCTTCGTCGTCAAACGGGATGACCGACAGCACCGGACCGAAGATCTCTTCCTGGGCGATCGTCATCTTGTTGTCGACGTCGGTGAAAAGTGTTGGCCGGACGAAATATCCCTTGTCGAATCCAGTTTCCGCACCGGGCCCGCCGACCAGCGCGGTGGCACCTTCCTCGACGCCCTTCTTGATGTAGCCCGTGACGCGGTCGAACTGTCGCTGCGAAATCACCGGCCCACACAGGGTGCCGGGGTCCTGCGGGTCGCCGCAGGTGATGCTCTCGTAGATGCCCTTCAGGATCGCCACACCCTCCTCGTAGCGAGAGCGCGGCAGCAACATCCGGGTCGGGTTGGCGCAACCCTGCCCCGCGTGCATACACGGGGCAATGCCGATCGCGCAGGCCAACCCGAAGTCGGCGTCCTCCAAGACGATGGTGGCCGACTTGCCGCCGAGTTCGAGGAACAGCCGCTTCATGGTGGCCGCGCCTTTTTCCATGATCCGCTTGCCGACCACCGTCGATCCGGTGAACGAGATCAGGTCGACCTTGGGCGACAGCGTAAGCTCCTCGCCCACAAAGTGATCCGACGCGGTGACGACGTTGACGACACCGGCGGGGATATCGGTCTTTTCAGCGATGAGCCGACCCAGGCGAGTCGCGTTGAACGGAGTATTCGGCGCCGGCTTGAGCACGACGGTGTTGCCGGTGCCCAGCGCCTGCCCCAGCTTGTTGATCGTCACCTCGAACGGGAAGTTCCACGGCACGATCGCACCGACCACGCCGACCGGCTCCCGCCAGACCTTGACGGAGGTGTTCGCGCCGGTGAGGCTGATCACCCGGTCGCCGAGATCGGTTTCCCAGGCGTATTCGTCGATCAACCGGGCGGGGTACTTCAGCCCGTCGGCCAGCGGGGCGTCCAGTTGCGGGCCGAACGTGATGGCCCGCGGCGAGCCGACCTCGAGGATGAGCTCCTCGCGCAACTCCTCTTTCTCCGATTCGATCGCGTCGTGCAGCTGCAACAGGCAGCGCTTGCGCAGCTCCTTGTTGGTCGACCAGTCGGTCTCGTCGAAGGCGCGGCGGGCGGCATCGATGGCCCGGTGCATGTCCTCCTTCGACGCATCGGCGACCTCCCCGAGCGGCTCCTCGGTCGCCGGGTTGAGGTTGGTGAAAGTACCGGCCTGACCGTCGACCAACTTGCCGTCGATCATCATTTTCGGCTCGAAGCGGACCTTTACAGTGTCAGTCATGTTTGTTGCGCTTTCGTAGTTGGGACGCTGAGCAGAGCGCCAGGACGCACGATACTATGGGAAGCCTTACCGGAAGATAGCCGGTTGGCAACCCTCGACGGAGTCTGACCCATCCTCGATGTTGTTGACCAAATATCTGTTCCACCGTAGAGTTCGCCATTGCCCGTAGTCAATCGCCCCGAAGCCAACAGGAAACGTGGATTTCTCATACCCGCCAGAGGTGGAACAGGTCCGCAAAGAGTTGCGCGCGTGGCTGGCCGCGAACCTGACCGACGAGGTCATTGCCGCGAACCGCGGGCGAGGTAGGGACGAAGGAGCATTTCAGACCCTTCGGGCGTGGAACGCGACGATGGCCGACGCCGGTTGGGCCGCGCTCTCCTGGCCGCAGGAGTACGGGGGCCGCGGGGCCGGCGTACTCGAGCAGCTGGTCTGCGCCGAGGAGACCACCCGCGCACGCGTGCCGGTCCATCTCAATGTGATCGGGATGAACAACATCGCCCCGGCGATCATGCAGCACGGGACCGAGGCGCAGAAGCGCACTCTGCTCCCCCGGATGATGCGCGCCGACGACATCTGGTGTCAGGGAATGTCGGAACCCGAAGCCGGCTCCGATCTCGCCTCACTTCGCACCCGCGCGGTGCGCGACGGCGATCACTTCGTCGTCAACGGCCAGAAGATCTGGACCTCATTGGGGCACCGGGCCAAATGGTGCCAGCTGTATGTGCGCACCGATCCGGACGCGCCGAAGCACAAAGGCATCTCATGCCTGATTCTCGACATGTCGTTGCCGGGCATCGAAGTTCGGCCGCTTGTCACGCTGAGCGGCGACGCGGATTTCGCCGAAGTGTTCTTCAACGACGTGCGGGTACCTGCGGATGCCCTGCTCGGTCCCGAGAACGGCGGCTGGCAGATCGCCACGACGACACTGAGTCACGAACGGGCCGGGGCCGCACGGCTCTACACCGAGATGCAGGTGCGGCTGGCGGAATTGGTCACCGATCTCGCGGATGTACAGATCGGCGACCGGCCTGTGCTCGAGGACCCGACGACGCTGCGACGTCTGGGCGAAATCGCTTTGCGCATCAAATATCTCGAGGTGCTGTGCCAGCGGTCGATCTCCGCGATCCTGCACGGCGGTGACCCGTTCGCATCGGCAAGCCTCGCCAAGACGATCTGGGGTGAGGTCGGGCAGAGCATCGCCGCGCTGGCTTTCGACCTGCTCGGAACACACCCCGACGGCCGCCGCTGGGCCGACTACCGCTTGACCTCGCGCTCGCTGACCATCGCCGGCGGTACGACGCAGATCAACAAGAACATCACCGCCCAACGCGTTCTGGGGTTGCCGCGCTCATGAATTTAGAGCTGACCGACGAGCAGATCGCACTGCGCGACACCGTGCGAAGCTTCCTCGCCGAAAGGGCCTCGATCGCCGAGCATGTCCGACCGATGCTCGACGACGCGACCGGCACCACCGAGTCGGTCTGGCAGGGGCTCGCCGACTTGGGCACCACCGGCTTGCTTGTGCCGTCGGAATACGACGGCGCCGGCATGACGATGGTCGAAGCCGGCGTCGTGCTCGAAGAACTCGGCGCCGGGCTACATCCCGGGCCGTGGCTGTCCACGGCCGTCGCCGCGACCCGCGCGCTGACGCGATTCGAAGTGGACGCCAGCGTGGCGGCCCCACTTTTCACCGGTATCGCGGACGGCTCCACGACCGTCACGGTGGGCCCGCTCGACGGTGACCGCCCGAGCGCGGCCGCAAGTGGCGACGGTGTGGTGCTGCGTGGCGAGATCGACAGCGTGTGGGATATCGCCGCCGCCGACGTGATCCTCGTGATCGCCGACGATCGGGACGGCACAGGTCTTTTCGCGGTCCAGACGCCGGCGCCCGGCATCGACATCATCCCGCAAACCGGAATCGACCAGACCCGCAAGCGATTTCGTCTGCGGCTCGACGAGACGCCCGGGCAACGTCTGAGCGCGGTGTCACCCGATTCTGTCGAGGCGCTGGTCGATGACGTGACGATCGCATGGGCCGCTGACGCGCTCGGCGCGGCACGGGCAATCCTGAACCTCGTCGTCGAGTACGCCAAAGTCCGGCGACAATTCGGCCAGCCGATCGGTGCCTTCCAGGCGGTCCAGCACCTGTGCGTCGATATGTACGAGACAGTCGAACTCGCCCGCAGCGGCGTGATCCACGCCCTATGGGCCGCCGACGCCGGAAGTCGCGCGGAACGACATTCGGCGGCGTTGCGCACCAAGGCGTTCGCCGGCCGACTGGCCGCCGTCGGCGATACGGCAATTCAAGTCTTCGGTGGTATCGGCTACACCTGGGAGCACGACGCTCACCTGTACCTCAAGCGCCTACTGAGCTGGAGCGCGTTTCTGGACGCACCCGACCAATGCCTCGTGCAGATTGGCGCGCAGTTCGCCGAGTCCGTACTGCACTGAAATCCGATCACAGCGCGCTAATACCCTTCAACCTGCGCAATTGATGCTCAGCAACCTGGTAGCGTTAAACCAAATATTGGGTCACGGATCGCGCGGGACCGGCCTGTGGAGGTGTCGTGGGGCTTCAGCAACCATCCGAGGCTGGAGCAACGTCGAGCTCTGCGCGCCTAGACTTGCCCGATGCCGATTCGTTGGCCCGGTCCGAGCGAGCCGGACGTTCGCGCATGACGTCGCGGGGACGGGGTGCCGCAAAACGCGTCCCCGACTTGGCGAACGACCGTGGCGGCTCTTATGACGACGGCACCCGTCGCACCGAAATCCTGCAAACCGCCGCATCGTTGATCGCCTCCTCCGGCTTGCGGACGTCGCTGCAAGAGATCGCCGATGCCGCGGGCATATTGCCGGGAAGCCTTTATCACCACTTTGAATCAAAGGAAGCGATCCTTGTCGAGTTGGTGCGGCGCTACTACGCCGACCTCGATCGCATCGGCGAAATTGCGCACGAGAAATTAGACCAAGCCGACCCGCGCTCCGTCGCCGACAAGATCGTCGAATTGGGGTCCGCGATCGCGCGCTGCGCGGTACAGCACCGCGCAGCCCTGCAAATGTCGTTTTATGAGGCCCCCAGCGCAAATCCGGAACTCGTCGAGCTCCTGCAAAACCCGCCAACCGCCGTGCAGCAGGCAATGCTGCAAACGCTGCGCGCGGGTAGATGGAGCGGCTTCATTCGATCCGACATCGACCTGCCCACGCTGGCCGACCGGATCTGCCAGACCATGATGCACGTCGGACTCGACATCATCAGACACACCGGCGCGGCCGACCAGACCGCGGTCGTGATGTGCCGCATCATGTTGCACGGTTTGGCCAGTCGGTCGCCCAGCGATCGGGAACTGAACAGCTCCAGTGCGTTTGCCGCGGCGGAGGCGGCCATCAAAACCTGGACCGACGAGGGCGAGTCGGACGGCAACGACAAGGCGGCGCACGTGCGTGCGGTGGCACGAGCCGAGTTCGGCAGAAAAGGCTATGAGGTCACCACGATCCGTGACATTGCCGCCGCCGCAGGTCTGGGCACGGGGACGGTTTATCGGCTGATTGGATCGAAGGACGAACTCCTCGCCTCGATCATGGAGTCGTTCGGCATCAAGGCCGGCGGCGGATTCGCCAGCGTTCTGCGCACCGATGCCACGCCCGTGGAGAAATTGGACGCACTCAGCTGGGTCAACATCAATGCGTTGGATCAGTTCCCCGATGAGTGGAAGATCCAACTCGCATGGATGCGCCAATCGCCGCCCGATACGCCCAACCCCGGCCTCGCTTTCACCATGCGCTTACGACAACTCAGAACGCTGCTGTCGGAAGGGATCGAGTCGGGCGACATCCGGATCGAGGAGTCCCCGTCGCTGTCGATGCTGGCGCGCTACGTCATGGATGCGCTGTGGGTGCCGGAAAACATCGTCCGGGCTCAAGGCAAGCATGCGGCGCTGCTCAATGCCCGCGACACGCTGGTGCGCGGCGCCGCCGAGCGTGACACATCTGCATCAATCTGACAACCAAGATTTCGAATACTCACCGGTAGGCGCACCCGCCGCCGCATACTTGCGGGGTGCGTGTTGCCGGACTCCGTGTCATGGACTCCGCTTTCGCGGCACGGACACATCACCAGTTCGCGTGCGGATCGCGGTCTCGCACCCGGCCTGGTAATCCCGTTCTTGTACCAAATATCTGTTCACGTAAAGTACTCGTGAGCCTTACTGTTGGCGTCCCTAGAGAGGAATGAAATGACTGGTATCGAGCAGTTCCGCTACGACGGCAAGCGGGCGTTGGTAGTCGGAGGTGCCACCGGCATGGGCGCCGCTGCGGCCAAGATCGTGGGTGACCTCGGAGCCGAGGTGATCAACCTGGACTACGCGCCGGTCGAAGCCGGCCTGGGCCGCGGAATCCAGGTCGACCTTCGGGACCCGGCGTCGATCGACAAGGCTCTCGAAGAGGTCGGCGGACCCGTCGACGCCCTGTTCTCTGCCGCCGGCATCGCTGACGGTCCGGACTTGATGAAGATCAACTTCATCGGGCACCGGCACGTGATCGACAAGCTGATCAGCAACGGCCAGCTGGGTCGCGGCGGGGCCATCTGCTTCATCTCCTCAGTGGCCGGCATCGGCTGGGAAACCGACTTGCCTCGGCTTCAGGAGTTCTTGGCCACGCCCGACTTCGCATCGGCAGACGCCTGGAGCAAAGCCCACGAGGCGGACAACTTCGGCCACTACGGCACCAGCAAGCAGGCGATCAACGCCTACGTCGCAACGCATGCATTCCCGTTCCTGGCCAAGGGCATCCGGATCAACGCGATCTGCCCGGGTCCGACCGACACTCCCCTCGCCCGCGCCAATGCCGACCTGTGGCTGTCGTTCGCGCAGGACTACCGCGAGGCCACCGGCACCGCGACGCACACGCCCGAGCAGATGGGCAACGTGATGGCGTTCCTCAACAGCGACGCCGCCGCGGGTGTCAACGGCGTGACCCTGCTCGTCGACTACGGACACGTCAACTCGTCGAATACCGGGACGTTCGCAGCGGGCAAGCCGATCATCGACTTGCTCATGGGCCGCATTTCCCTGGGCTAGCCCGTCGCGCCTGTTTACTCCCGGGGACGCACGCAGGCTGATAGAAACAGCGTGCGGGACAAACCTGCGTGCGTCGGGAGGTGTCTGGTGGGACCACGGCTTATCACCGCGGCGGTAAGCGCTTCACTCGTGGCGGCAGCGTGCTCCGGGTGCTTTTCGGACAACAAGGCGACGCAGAAGACCGCTCGCATCACCGTCGACAAGAACACCCGCACCTCGCATGCCGTCACGTGCAGCCAGGTCGACTGGTTGTTGACGGCGAACATCAGCGCCGCGCCTGCCAATGTTCGCGTGCTGCTCAAGCTGGACCCGGAAACGCCCAAGGTTGAGTCGGTCCACTTCGACAACTTCGCCGGCTTCTCCGGCGTCTCCGACTCCGGACTCGGTGAGGCGAAGATCCGTTTTGCCAAGGACACGTACACCATCACGGGTACGGCCGAAGGATCTCAGCTCAACGATCCACGCGTCTCGGTGACGGTCCCGTTCAGCATCGAAGTGGGTTGCTGAGCGACGAGCGTTGAGCAGCGGCTAGTCGGCATCTTCGTCGGGCGGCGGCTGAAACTCTTGCGCGGGAGGCGTGCGTTTCAGCCATGCTCGCAACCGGAGAAGTGGGCTGACAACGACGCCGGTGGCCAGCAAGATCAGTAGGGCGATAACTACGGCGTTCACACTCTCAATGGTGACAGGTCGGGGCGAATTACTGCGAGATCGCTGTTCCGAATTTGAGGCAGTCGATACCAATACCACTGATACCGCTGTTGCAGGAGTTGCTTGAATTGCGTATGGCGATAAATTGATAATTTTCTGTTTGCCCAGCTAGTAAGGCTGAATTAGGCAAGAACCCAATCGGGTTGGGTTTGAAATGGCTGTTGGTCGGCTATTTCAACCCAGCGTGCTCTTCCGATTACGAGTTCGCGCTCGGAAAACAAAGAAACCAAGAAGGAGCCATCGTGAAGTTCACAACGACGACAATGAGGACGGCGATTGGTGCCGCGGGTATTGCCGCGGTGAGCCTCGCCGCCGCAGGAACCGCTTCGGCCGCGCCCAACATTCAGGGATTCGGCGCCAGCGAGCCTCTGATCGACGGGCCGATGGTGACCAACTACACGGTAAGCAACCTGCAGCCAAGCAACATCGTGATTCCCGGCTTCACTCCGAAGGGAACTCTGTACCAAGCTGACGTCGTCGTCCGGTCGGACGGCGGGACCGTCACACCGCAGGTGCGAGACTTCACTGCTCGCGGGCCCAACGGTCAGACCTACAAATTGATCGACAGCGTCGAGGTGCCAAACGGCCTCAACCCGGCGCCCATCGCCCAGGGCAGCGAGTCGAAGGGCACGCTGTACTTCGATGCGACTGGCGCACCGCCGAACGGCGTCGCCTACAACGACGGACTGCAGGACATCCTGATGTGGACGTCGAACATGCCGGGGACGTCGCCGAGTATGTCGGGAACCTCCCCGAACATGTCGGGAACATCGCCGACCATGCCGGGAACTTCCGCGCCTAGCGAGCCGGGCAACACCGGCCCCGCGCCGGGTGCGCTTCCCGCGCCCGCGACGACCTAGCCCGCTGTGAAATGTCTCCCCTCGCCGTGGCGAGGGGAGACATTTTCATTGATGCGCTAAACCCGCAGTGCGGCAACGCCTTACCATTGACTTGGCTTGAATGCCCCGGGAGGTTGGGCCAGAGCTAACACCGTCCCCGTTCCGATAGGGCCCGCGCTGTCGAACAGTGTCGCCGTCCCGGCCCCGACACCGTCGTTCCCGTAGTAACTCTGCGCAGCCAGTCCGATGTACTCGCCTTCGGGCAATCGGCTCATCGCCACGGTGTAATCGGCATTGATGTGCTGCAAGCCCGCCGTGCCCCAGTGCGTCAACGAACTGATGATGTCGCCGGCAACGGCCGCACGGGTGAACGGCGTGAGCGGGTGCCCTGCCACCATCGGGCGAAACATGCGCGTCCACGCGAACTTCTGCACACCAGGTTGTTCCCACTCGAGCGGAGGCATTCCTGCAGTGCCGGGCTCGGAGGTAGCACTGGCAGTCCAGATGCCGAATGGGACCTCGGCTTCGAGGATCTCAGAGTCAGCCGGCATCGGAGGCATAGCCACGGGCGCCGACCACACCTGGCCCTCGGGTTCGGCACCGCGTCGCAAGAAGAGCGCGCTGGCTCGTGCGACGACTTGACCGTTCTGCAGCAGCGCGGCGTCGACGAGTTTGATACGACGGCCCTCGCGTTGAATCGACGTCTCGATCGACACGGGTGCGATGGGCACTGGGCGCAGCAGATCAACCGTCAGTCGCGCCGGTTGAAGGTCGCCGTCGCTGTGACGATCTAATGCCCAGCCCAGTAGCCCGCCGACGATCTGACCGCCCATCGTCTGGCCCCACGGCCCACCGGTCATGGCTCCCGGCACATAAGAGTCGCCGTCGGCGGTGAAGAATGCATCCACCCGCTCATGTTAGGGAGCGGGTGGATCTCCACGGACTACCCGGCTCCGCGGCGATTCGCTTTGGTGCGGGCGGAGCGATACGCCCCCGACGATCCCGCAGTCATCGCGGCGATAGACCTTGTCCGATGGGAACTCTCGCTCGACAGTTGTTCGAGTACGACTGTATCTAATGCGGCGCATGCGGCCCGCTCAGCGGACCGCGCTCTTGCTCTAGTCACTGCGATCGATGCCCAATGGATCTCGCTAGTTCGCGCCGGTAAACCCACCGGCCGTGCTGACAATCAACCGTCTGAGGGGTCGTTATGCCGTCGAAAGCCGTTCCGATCAGCTCGGTGCCCGTTCCCGCAGCGCGCCCAGGCATGCCGACCAAGCTTCACGACGCCCGCCGCGCGTTCGCCAAGATCACGTCCGACACTCCTCGAGATGATGAGGCCGAGCGCGCCTTTCTCGCGGCCAAGATCCACGTCGTGCGGACCCACCCGCGCCTCGACCGCCACCAGCGCGCGAGCGCCTACGCGGAGCTGGTCGAACGAGTCGGCCATCAGCGGCTCCATGACGCCGAGGTGAAGGGCGGCCCGGTCCCCGGCGGTGTCGGATACGGCTTCTTCTACGACGATCCGTTCAAGCAGGGCTTCGCGCAGGGTACGTCGCTGTACTGGGAGATCGTCTGCCCGAACCCGCCGGGTGGCAACGTCAACACCTACCTGTACCTGACCGCGATGAACCGGGCGGCTGAGGGCGTCGAGGCGTTCGTCAGCTACAACGGCCAGAACGAGCCGCACTTCCGCGTGTTCGACTGGGCTCGGAGCGACCACTGGCAAACGGATCGCCCCTTCGGGACGCTGACCGACTACCTCGATTCCACGACCACCCACGGAAGGAGCTACCAGACGCTGGGGGTGTGGAACAGCACGTACCAGATCTCGGCCACCCAATGGCGCAACGAAGCGCTCCTATGGAACCGCTCGGCGAACCGCTGGGACCTGTTCTACCGCTACGACTACGCGGCGACACAGGCCGGCCAAACGGCCGGCTACACGGGGTCCTGGGGACCGATCGTCGAGACCTTCCAGCCGAACTACTACTGCACCCAGCTCCTCGGCGGGCTCTCGACGATGCTGATCACGCGATCGGAGTCCGGAGCCTGGGGCACGTGGCAACTTCTGAGCGCAACCGACAGCTGGGTGCGGACCGATAACGTTGGCTTCAACACCCTGTTCCTCGACCCCAACTACGCCCTGGTGGTGCACAGCTGATGCCAACCGAACCGCCTCCCCCGCCTGCACGTCCCGGATCGGACGCGGCTCCGGCGCCGATAGGCGACGCCCGCAACGGGTTCGCGCCGCCGGACGAACCGGCCTTGGAAGCCGAGCGCGAGGCGTTCACCCGGTCGAAGCTGGAGATCGCGCGGACCGATCCTCGCCGGTCGCCGGCCGAGCGGGAGGCCGCGGCGGCCGAGCTCGAGCGCCGGTTCGAGTCACCGCAGCCACCCGATGGGGATCCTCCGGTTGCCTAACTCGTCGTTGGTACAAAGGTAATTGGTGCGGGCGGAGGGATTCGAACCCTCACGCTCTCTCGAGCACCGGCACCTAAAGCCGGCATGTCTGCCGTTCCATCACGCCCGCAAACCCCACGAGCGTACCGCCTTCGTTTTCGCGTGAAGCCGTCCACGGCAGCCTGCTGAACGCTGCGGGGTACTTTCTAGGGGTGTCCACTACACGTCGTCGGAGACTTGCACTGATCGTGCTGGTCGCCTTCGCGGCGGGCGGCTGTCTGGCTCTGGGCTGGTGGCAGTGGACGAGGTTTCAGTCGACGTCGGGCACTTTCCAGAATCTCGGTTACGCCTTGCAGTGGCCGGCGTTCGCCGGATTCTGCGTCTACGCCTATCGCAAATTCGTCCGCTACGAGGAAGCGCCGCCGGAGCACCGAAACACCCAGACCGTCAACGAGATACCGGACGGACTGTTGCCTGAACGTCCCAAGGCCGCTCAACAGAGCTCCGACGACCCAGCGCTGCGCGAGTACAACGCCTATCTAGCCGAACTTGCCAAGGCGGACAACGACAACCAGCCAAAGCAGAACAGGACAACCGCATGACCACAGCCGGCGAGAACATCCGCACTCCCCTGCTCGCCTACCGCGTGATGGCGTGGACGACGGGTCTGTGGCTTATCGCCCTGTGCTACGAGCTTGTGGTCCACTACATCGTCAAGGTGTCGAATCCGCCGACCTGGATCGGTATCGTGCACGGCTGGGTCTATTTCGCTTACGTACTGGCGGCTTTCAACCTTGCCGTCAAGGTTCGGTGGCCGATCGTGAAGACGATCGGTGTGCTGTTGGCCGGAACGATCCCACTTCTCGGGATCATCGTTGAGCATTTCCAGACCCGAAACGTGAAGGCGCAGTTCAACCTTCAGTGATCCAGCGCGCGTAAAGCCGGCAGTAACAGCGCGAGCGCGCGACCCCGATGCGATGCCGCGTCCTTTTCCGCCGAAGTCAGCTGTGCCGCAGTGCGATCCCCGCCGTCCGCGATGAACACCGGGTCGTAGCCGAAGCCCGCATCGCCACGCGGCTCGCGAGCGATCGAGCCGGGCCACTCGCCGCGGACGACGACCTCATCCGAACCGGACACCAGTGCGCAGGCCGAAACGAAGGCCGCGCTACGACGCTCGTCGGGCACGTCGCGCAGCTGCGCCAACAACAACGCTGTGTTGCCGGAGTCGTCGCCGTGCGTGCCCGACCACCGCGCCGACAGCACGCCGGGCATGCCGTTGAGCGCAGCCACTTCCAGCCCCGAGTCGTCGGCGACGGTCGGCAATCCCGTCGCCGCGAACCCGTCGCGAGCCTTGGCCAGAGCGTTATCCTCAAACGTTGCACCGGTTTCCGGCGCTTCGTCGAACGCAGGCACATCGTCGAGTGACACCAGCGTCAATCCTGACAGCGAGGCTGCGTCCAACACCCGCCGCAACTCGGCCAGCTTCTTGGGGTTTCGGCTGGCGACGAGCAGACGGGTCACCAGGTCATCGTAATTCAGCGCTGCACACCGCAAGCCACGCGCCGGCAGATGCCCAAAATGGGTCAAATGCCCCATGCTTTCCGCTCTCGCCCGGCGCACAATTCGTGAAAGGTGGCCGTGCGAGGCCGCCATGAGCAAGGGGCATCGCAACATGAAGACCAATCGCACCCTCGAACGGGCCATCATCGGCATGCTGCTGACCAGTGGCATCGCGGTAGGTGGGATTCAGCACGCAGGTATCGCTCAGGCCCACAAGCCCCACAACTGGTGCCCAGGGCAACCGATGAATTACCCGACGGGGCCCAACGTTGGCTACGACTGGGACATGAACATCTGCCACACCTGGTTCCGGGTGCGCAATGGGAAAGGCAATGTGCCATACAACGGCAAGCTTCCCAGCGACGTCTGGGATGGCGAAGTTCCACCGCCCGACTCCGAACCGCCGTGCGGCACAGACATGTTTACCGGCATCCCCGGTAACTGCTAGGTCAGCTTCCGAACGCCTTCTGTGGTGTGCCACCCTCGGGCAGCACGCCCGGGTACGGCAACGCCAACGCCTCGTTCTGCGCAACGAACAGCTTCTCGCAAGCACCCTGTGCGGCATCGAGCAACTTGTCCAATGTCGATCGCGGGAAGGTGGCGCCCTCGCCGGTGCCCTGCACCTCGACGAGCGTCCCGGTGTCGGTGGCTACGACGTTCATGTCCACCTCGGCGCGGGAGTCTTCCTCGTACGGCAGGTCGACGCGGACCCGACCGTCGACGACGCCCACGCTGATCGCGGCGATCGCACAGGACAGCGGCCGCGGATCCGACAGCTTGCCGGCCGCCGAGAGGTAAGTCACCGCATCAGCCAACGCGACGTACGCGCCGGTGACCGCCGCGGTCCGGGTACCGCCATCGGCTTGCAACACGTCGCAATCGATTGCAATGGTGTTCTCCCCCAACGCCGCCAGGTCGATGCAGGCGCGCAGTGACCTGCCGACCAGCCGGCTGATTTCTTGCGTGCGCCCGGACGGCCGACCCTTCACGGATTCGCGGTCGCTGCGAGTGTGGGTGGCCGACGGCAGCATCGCGTATTCGGCGGTAAGCCAACCCAAGCCTGATCCCTTACGCCAGCGGGGCACGCCCTCGGTAACGCTTGCCGTGCACAGCACCTTGGTCTGGCCGAATTCGATCACTACCGAACCTGCCGGGTGGGAGGTGAACCCGCGGGTGATGACAACCGGTCGAAGTTCGTCGTCGAGGCGGCCGTCTTCTCGTTTTGACACGCCGCCAACCCTAGCGTGCGGTCAGCCGCTCAGGAGCGCCCAACGTTGAATGTCTCGCCGCACACCACCGCGTGCACCGGGCCGCCGAATTCGGCTTTGGCCTCGCTGATCACGTCCTCCCGCGAGGTCCACGGCGGGATGTGGGTCAACAACAACTCGCCCACCCCGGCGGCGGTCGCGATGCGCCCGGCCTCGGTTCCGGACAGGTGCAGGCTGGGCGGGCGGTCAGGCGCATGCGTCCACGACGCTTCACAGAGGAAGACGTCGGCACCGCGGGCCAGGTCGACCACGGCGTCGCAGTAGCCGGTGTCGCCGCTGTAGACGAACGACGCGCCGGCCGGATTGGTGATCCGCATGCCGTAGGACTCGGTCGGGTGGCACACCAGCCGGGGCAAGACGTTGAGCGCGCCAATTGTCACTGCCTCGCTGTCGACCCAGTGATGCACGTCGAAAATATCCGAGCAGTCGTCGATCTCGCCCCCGAATGGCGACGACGCTGCGCCGAGGCGCGACCAGGTGTCGCTCGGGCCGTACAACAACGCCTTCCCTTTGGGCGGCGACGGATGGTAGCGGCGCCAGACGAACAGCCCCGGCATGTCAAGGCAATGATCGGCGTGCAGGTGCGAGAGCAAAACGTGCACCGAGCCCGGATCGGCGTGCCGCTGCAGCGCGCCGAGCACGCCTCCACCAAAGTCGATCACCAAGGGCGGCGTGTCCGGAGCCCTGAGCAGATAACCGGATGCCGGCGAATCCGGGCCAACGACGCTCCCGGAGCAGCCCAGCACGGTAATTCGCACGGTCACTACTGTGCCATGCCCGGTCGCACGATGGAGAAAACATCGCTGCATTGGGTGATCAGAATCATCCCCATACCTAGGAAACGTGCGTGTGCCGGACGGGTTCAACGCCGGTGACCGCTGGGCCTAAGAATCGGGCCGCAAGTTTGGTGAATGCCTCGGGATCGCCCGTGGCTTCGAACACTCGGGTGGAGGGCGGAGCGTCGTGCGGTCGCAACAGATCCCGCTCCGTCAGCACACGAAGCAGCTCTTTCGCCGTCTCCTCCGCGCTGGATACCAGCGTGACCGCGTCGCCCATCGCCAGCTGGATCAGCCCGGACAGCAACGGGTAGTGAGTACAGCCGAGCACCAGCGTGTCCACGTCAGCGCGCTGAAGCGGCTCGAGATACCCCTCGGCCAAGCCGAGCACCTGACGGCCGCTGGTGATGCCGCGCTCGACGAAGTCGACGAACCGCGGGCAGGCCACGGCGGTGATCTCGGTGTCACGGGCGGCGGCAAAGGCGTCCTGGTAGGCGCCGGAGGCGACCGTGGCCTGGGTACCGATCACGCCGATGCGACCGTTGCGAGTGGTGGCAACGGCGCGGCGGACCGCGGGCAGGATCACCTCGACCACCGGCACGTCATAGCGTTCGCGGGCATCGTGCAGGCAGGCCGACGACGCCGAGTTGCAGGCGATCACCAATGCCTTCACGCCGCGGTCGACGAGGTCGTCACCGATAGCCAGGGCGTGCGCGCGGATCTCGGGAATTGTCAGCGGACCGTAGGGGCCGTTGCCGGTGTCGCCGACATAGGTGATGTCCTCGTCGGGCAACTGGTCGATGATCGCCCGCGCGACCGTCAACCCGCCCACGCCGGAGTCGAACACCCCAATGGGCGCCAGTGCGTTACTCATGTCAGCTCAATTATTGACCGGACCGCTGCGGCCCTTTGCGGCGACGCTCGCGAGCATGGCGTTCGGGGCTGGATAACAAGTACGCCGCCAGCACGCCGGCGATGCCGCCGCAGAGGTGGCCCTGCCAGGACACTCCACCGCAGACGTTGAGCACTGGCACGGCGCCCCACAGAACTCCGCCGTACACAACAAGCACCACCAGCCCGATGACGATCTGCCAGGCCGAACGGGTGAAGAACCCGAACACCAGCAGGAAGGTCAGCCAGCCGAAGATCAGCCCGGAGGCGCCGATGTGGTCAGTCTCGCCGCAGGGCGATCCCAAGTTGCCGATCAGCCAGGTGCCGAGCCCACCAACGATCCACACGATCGCCGTCGCCCAGAGGAATCTCGACAGACCGGCCAATGTCACCAGAAAACCCAGCACCAGCGCCGGCCCGGTGTTCGCGGCCAGGTGCGCCCAGTTCGCGTGCAGCAGCGGGGCGAACAGAATCCCCCACAGCCCGTCGGTTTCCAGTGGGCGGATGCCGTTGTCGTCGAACCGGTGCCCGTTGAGCTGATCGAACGCCTCGACGATGTACAGCAGCGCCACGAAGCTGATGATGGTGGCCCCGCCGACCAGCATCGGCGAACGCTTCTTCGGCTGCCGCGCCGATGTGTGAGTCTGGCTTGTCATCGCTGTAGCTGCCTTTCCACAGCAACCCCCGCTTCGTCCAAGCTACCGGCGTTGCTCGAATGCGCCAGGCAACAGGCCCCGGTAGGTCGGTATGTCGGCCACGGCGTCGGCGGCGATCACCGCTTCGATCACCGCGCGCGCCAGGCAGTCGGCTGCTGCCACACCCACGGCGCTGGCCAGGGCGGTTTCCGGCGAGAATGCGGCCGGCACGTCGGCCGGTGACGCCACCTCGATGGCGCCGGTGGCCAGCGCGAACACCGTATCGCCGTCAACCGGGGTGTGCGCTGGCCGGATGCTGCGGGCAAGCCCGTCGTGAGCAGTGCTCGCGACGTGCCGGCAGGCCGCTGGGCTCAGCGCGGCATCGGTCGCGACCACCGCGATGGTTGTGTTCAGCGAGCGCAGCGGTGATTCGAGCTCGGCGAGGGCGGCGACTTGCGCGTCGGGGGGCGCCGTCAGACCGAGCTCTGCGACCAGGTAGCTCAGCCACGGCAAGCCGGTGCTGTGGTCGACGACGTTGCCGGCGGAGTTCACCACGACCAGCGCCCCGACGGTCACCCCGGACGGCAGTGTGGTCGACGCAGTCCCGACGCCGCCTTTGAGCACACCCGCGCACGCCCCCACCCCAGCGCCGACCGTGCCGACGGCCACATCGGTTCCAGCCGTCTGGCAGGCGCCGTAGCCGAAGTCGGCGGTGGGCCGATTGGCCCAGGCGCCCACCTCGAGATCGAAGATCACCGCTGCCGGCACGATCGGCACGACTCCACCGGTCATCGCCACGCCGCGCTCGTGCTCTTCCAGCCAGCGCATCACCCCGTCGGCGGCGGCCAACCCGTAGGCACTGCCACCGGCGATCAGCACCGCGTCGACGTAGCGCACGCTGTTGGCCGGGTCCAGCAGATCGGTTTCCCGAGTGCCGGGCGCCCCGCCCCGAACGTCGACGGCGCCGACGGTGCCGGGCGGCGTCAGGACGACGGTGACCCCAGTCGCCCAGCCCGCACCCATCGTCGCGTCCGGGTCCAGCCGGTGATAGTCGCCGACCAGGATTCCGGCGACGTCGGTGATCGCGTTCATCACGACCCCATCAGCGCCAGCACCAGATACTCCTGCAGCACGGTCAGCCACTGGTAGACGTCGAGGTGCGGGGCCATTGGGTGGTCGTCGGGCAGGCGATCCGGGCCGTTGGGGCGGATGTCGAGCATGGTGCCCAGGGCCAGGCGCAGATCGTTGACGGCCGCGATCCACGCGTTTGCCACGTCCTCGGTCAGCTCGAGCTTGCCACCGTCATTGGGAAGTGTGTCCAGTAGTTGTTGTGCCGCAATGCGTTTAGCGTCAATGATCGAGGGCTCATGCAGGCTGCGCAAGGCGGCGTTCAGGCTGTCGGTGGCCTCAGCCGAGGCATCGTCCGGCTTGGAGAAATCGGGCAGCAGCCGCTGCAGAGTCACGTTGTCCGGCGGCGCGGAGTTGCCGGTCTTCATGCCGGTGATTTGTTCGAGTTCGTCATGCGGAGAAGCCGATTCGCGCTCTTCGAGCAGTCCGATCATCGAGGCGACCAGATTCTTCAGTAACGCCGCCTCGTGCGCGTCCAAAGCGGACCGAAATCGGGCGCCGTCGGCGGTCTCAACCCGCTTCCACTTACGCACTCGATCTCAGTGATCCTGCTGCATGGTGGCCCATAGCCCTGCCGCGTGCAGCTTCGTCACGTCGACCTCCATGGCTTCCCGGCTGCCCGCCGACACCACGGCCTTACCTTCGTTGTGGACTTGCAGCATCAGCTTCGTCGCGTGCGGCTCGCTGTAGCCGAACAGCTTCTGGAAGACGTACGTCACGTAGTTCATCAAGTTGACCGGATCGTCCCACACGATGGTCACCCAGGGGGCTGCCGTGGCTTCAACCGAGTCGGCTTCCCGCTGCCCAGTCGTTCCCGGCTTTGTCGGGGCTGACGCAACCATGGGTGCCAGGATACCGAGCCGCGTTCGCGCAACCGATACCGTTGCGGCGTGAACAACTCGGTTTACGCCGGGCTGCTGACCGACAGGTACGAGTTGACCATGCTGTCGGCGGCGCTGCGCGACGGCACCGCGCACCGCCGGGCCACGTTCGAGCTGTTCGCTCGTCGGTTGCCGGACGGACGCCGATACGGCGTGGTGGCCGGGACAGGACGGTTCCTGGAGACGTTGCCCGAGTTCAGGTTCGACGACGTGGCGTGCGAATCGTTGGCGGAGTTCCTCGATGTGGACACCGTGGCTTACCTGCGCGATTTTCGGTTCAGCGGCGATGTCGACGGGTACGCCGAGGGTGAGCTGTATTTCCCTGGCTCGCCGGTGCTTTCGGTAACCGGCAGCTTCGCTGAATGTGTAGTGCTCGAGACGCTGGCGCTGTCGATTTTCAACCATGACACTGCCGTTGCGTCAGCGGCTGCGCGCATGGTCAGCGCCGCTCAAGGTCGGCCGATCATGGACATGGGCTCGCGCCGCACCCACGAGCGTGCCGCCGTCGCCGCTGCGCGCGCCGCCTACGTCGCGGGATTCGCCGCGACATCCAACCTCGAGGCTCACCGCCGCTACGGCGTACCTACCGAGGGCACTAGCGCGCATGCCTTCATGCTGCTTTACGACGGCCGCGACGGACCCGACGAGCCGGGCGCGTTCGCGGCACAGGTCGCTGCCCTGGGCACCGGCACCACGCTCCTGGTCGACACCTACGACGTGACGACCGGCGTGGCCAACGCGGTGGCGGCCGCCGGCACCGAACTCGGCGCGGTACGCATCGACTCCGGCGATCTGGGCGTGCTGGCCCGCCAGGTCCGCGACCAGCTCGATCGGCTCGGGGCCACCCGAACCCGCATCGTGGTCTCCGGCGATCTCGACGAATTCGCCGTCGCCGGCTTGCGAGCCGAGCCGGTGGACAGCTACGGGATCGGCACCTCGCTAGTCACCGGTTCCGGCGCGCCCACCGCGAACATGGTCTACAAGCTCGTCGAAGTCGACGGCGTACCGGTTGAGAAACGCAGCGTCCGCAAGGAATCCCACGGCGGCCGCAAAGAGGCGCTGCGGCTGTCCCGTGCGACAGGCACGATCACCGAGGAGATTGTGCATCCGATCGGCGAACCGCCGCAGCAGGCGCAGAGCACCGAGCCATCGCGGGTGCTGACGATTCCGTTGGTGCGCAGCGGCACGACGGTGATCGACCTGGGCCCTGAAGCGCTGGGCGTGGCACGCAAGCTGGTGGCATCGGGCTTGCGAAGCTTGCCGTGGGAGGGTCTGATGTTGTCGCACGGCGACCCGGCCATCCCCACCACCCAGATCCCGGCCCGACGCCCACCGACCGACACGCAGGAGTAGCCACGACCGACGACGCGCCATCGCCGACCACGCAGCTACTGGCCACTGCGGTGGCGGCACTGGGCGGCAGCGAACGCAGCGGTCAGCTGGAGATGGCCGACGCGGTCGCCCGCGCCTTCGAAACCGGCGAGCATCTGGCCGTGCAAGCGGGCACCGGCACCGGAAAGTCGTTGGCGTACTTGGTTCCGGCGATCAACCGGGCGGTGTCCGACGACGCCCCGGTCGTGGTGTCGACCGCGACGATCGCCCTGCAGCGCCAACTGGTCAATCGCGACCTGCCCCAGCTCGTCGACGCGCTCAGCGATGCGTTACCCCGCGAGCCCCGCTTCGCCTTGCTGAAGGGCCGACAGAATTACCTGTGCCTCAACAAGATTCACAGCGGCGCCGCAGCCGATGCCGATGGCGAACCTCAGGAACTCTTCTCGCCGCAGGCAGCCACCGCGTTGGGCCGCGACGTGCAGCGGCTCACCGCCTGGGCGTCGACGACGGAGTCCGGCGACCGCGACGACCTCAAGCCCGGCGTGGCCGACCGGTCGTGGACGCAGGTCAGCGTGTCCGCTCGCGAATGCCTTGGCATGGCCCGCTGCCCGTTCGGCACCGAATGCTTCGCCGAAAAAGCCCGCGCCTTCGCCAGTCAGGCCGACGTCGTCGTCACCAACCACGCGCTGCTGGCCATCGACGCCGTCGCCGACTCGACTGTGCTACCCGAACATCAGCTGCTCATCGTCGACGAGGCGCACGACCTGGTGGACCGGGTGACCGCGGTGGCCACCGGCGAACTGTCGGCCACCGCGCTCGGCGTCGCCTCCCGACGCACGGCCAGGCTGGTCGAACCGGAGCTCATGCAGCGCTGGGAACGGGCATCCGCCAACTTCACCGCGGCCATCCAGGACGCGTCGGCCGGTCGCATCGACCACCTGGACGACGAACTCACCACCCACCTCGCGGCGCTGCGGGACGCGGCCACCGCCGCGCGCTCCTCCATCGATACGGCGCCCACCGACCCCAAGGCCGCCTCGGCGCGGGCCGAGGCGGTCGCCAGCCTCGCCGAGATCGCTGACACCGCAACGCGCATCCTGGTGTCCTTCGGGCCGGCGATCCCGGACCGCACCGACGTGGTCTGGCTGGACCACGAGGACAACCGCGGGTCGAAGAGAACCGTGCTGCGGGTGGCGCCGTTGTCGGTGTCCGGACTGCTGCGTACCCGGTTGTTCGCCGACTCGACGGCGGTGTTGACCTCGGCGACGCTGACCGTCGGCGGCTCGTTCGACGCGATGGCCAAATCCTGGGGGCTCGCTGATACCGAAATGCCTTGGCGCGGAATCGACGTCGGGTCGCCGTTCCAGCACGGCAAAGCCGGAATCCTCTACGTCGCAGCCCATCTGCCGCCGCCGGGCCGCGAGGGCACCGGCTCGGCCGAGCAGTTGACCGAGATCGCCGAACTCGTCACCGCGGCGGGCGGACGCACGCTCGGGCTGTTCTCGTCGATGCGGGCCGCACGCGCGGCCGCTGAGGCGATGTCCGAACGGCTGTCGACGCCGGTGCTGTGCCAAGGCGACGACAGCACCCCGACGCTCGTCGAGCAGTTCGCCGCCGACCCGGCGACGTCGCTGTTCGGCACGTTGTCGCTGTGGCAGGGCGTCGATGTCCCCGGCCCCTCGTTGTCGTTGGTCATCATCGACCGCATCCCGTTCCCGCGGCCCGACGATCCGCTGCTGTCCGCCCGGCAGCGGGCGGTCGCCGCCGCCGGGGGCAACGGTTTCATGGCCGTTGCGGCCAGTCACGCCGCGCTGCTGCTGGCCCAGGGCGCCGGACGGCTACTGCGCGGCATCGACGACCGAGGGGTCGTCGCAGTGCTGGACTCGAGGATGGCCACCGCCCGCTACGGCGGCTATCTGCGCGCCTCGCTGCCGCCGTTCTGGGCGACCACCGATGCCGCGGCCGTGCGCGCCGCGCTGACCCGGTTGCGGAGCGCAGGCGACGCCTAGATCAGGCGAGCGTGACCAAACCCAACTCGGCCGCCGAGGCCAGCATCGGGTTATTCGGCAGCACCCGCACGGTGTAGCCCACTGACCCGGCGACCGGCAACGGCGTCGTCGTCGAGAAGATGTGGTCGCCGCCGGCCGCGGTGCCGGTGTAGGGCATGTCGACGGTGACCGGATCCACCAGCGCGTCGCCGGTGTCCACCCTGCCGACCACTGCCTGGACCGTGACCTCGTCGGGCCGCAGCCCGGCCAACTGCACGGTCGCGGTCAGGGTGAGCTTCGATCCAAGCACCGGAGAGTCCGGCAGCCCGGTGCTGTCGACGTCGGTGACGCGAATGTGCGGCCATTCCTTGAATGCCCGTCGGCGATAGTCGGCCAGTTCGCGGGCCGGGTCGAACGCCGCCTGCCCGTCGTCGTCAAAGGTCACCGTCCTGCGCAATGACTCCGCAGCCGGCAGATAGTAGCCCTCGGTGTAATCGCGAACCATCCTGGAGGCCAACACTTTCGGGCCGAGCGTCTGCAACGTGTGGCGCACCATCTCGATCCACCGACGCGGAGTTCCGTGCTCGTCGCGCTCGTAGAACCTCGGCGCCACCGACTTCTGCAACAGGTCGTAGAGCGCGGCCGCCTCCAGGTCGTCGCGACGCTCCTCGTCGGCGACACCGGAGGCCGACGGTATCGCCCAACCGTTCTGGCCGTCGTACCACTCGTCCCACCACCCGTCGAGGATCGACAGGTTCAGCCCGCCGTTCAGCGCGCTCTTCATTCCCGAAGTGCCGCAAGCCTCTAACGGCCGCAGCGGGTTGTTCAGCCAGACATCGCAGCCCCAATACAGCAGCCGGGCCATCGACATGTCGTAGTCGGGCAGGAATGCGATCCGGTGGCGCACTTCCGGGCGGTCGGCGAACTGCACCACCTGCTGGATCAGCGCCTTGCCGCCGTCGTCGGCGGGGTGGGACTTGCCGGCGACGATCAGCTGGATCGGCTTTTCCTCGTTGAGTAGCAGCTGTTCCAGCCGGTGCGGGTCGCGCAGCATCAGCGTCAGACGCTTGTACGTCGGTACGCGGCGGGCGAACCCGATGGTCAGCACGTTCGGGTCGAACGCCGTTGAAATCCAACCCAATTCGCCCTCGGGTGCACCACGTTCCAGCCAAGAACGGTGCAGCCGCGCCCGGACATCGTCGACCAGCAGTGCCCGTAGTTGCGATCGGATCCACCACAGATGACCCGCGTCGACCTCGTTGACCCGCAGCCAGACGCCGGGGTCGCTGAACGAGTCGGACCCGAGCAGTTCCTGGCCCAGCTGCAGCCATTGCGGCGCCGCCCAGGTGCGGGCATGAACGCCGTTGGTGATCGATCCGATCGGCACCTCGTCCGCGTCGAAACCCGGCCACAGTTCGTTGAACATGGCCCGGCTGACCTCCCCGTGCAGCAGCGAAACACCGTTGGCGCGCTGGGCAAGTCGCAGACCCATGTGGGCCATGTTGAATTTCTCCGGATCGTCTTCGGCACCGAGCGCCAAGATCCTGGCGATCGGCACGCCGGGCAGCAGCACCGAACCGGCGGCGACACCGGCACCGTCTGCGGTGTTGCCGGCGAAATACCGCTGCACCATCGCATGCGGAAACCGATCGATGCCGGCGGGCACCGGGGTGTGCGTGGTGAACACTGTGCTGGAGCGCACCACGGTCAGGGCTGTGTCGAAATCCAAACCGGCATCAACCAATTCGCGAATCCGCTCGGCGCCGAGGAATCCGGCGTGGCCCTCGTTCATGTGGTACACCTCGGGCGCCGGCAGGCCTTCGATCGAGGTGTACGCGCGAATCGCCCGTATGCCTCCGATCCCGGCGAGGATCTCTTGCTGCATGCGATGTTCTTGGTCGCCGCCGTAGAGGCGGTCGGTGACGCCGCGCATCTCGTGGTCGTTCTCCGGGATGTCGGAGTCCAGCAGCAGCAGCGGTACTCGTCCGACTTGGGCAACCCAGATCCGGGCCCGCAGCCGATCGGAATCCGGCAGTGCGAGCTCAACCAGCGCTGGCGTGCCCGCACCATCGGTGAGCAGTCGCAGCGGCAACCCCTGCGGATCCAGCGCCGGGTAGGTCTCCTGCTGCCAGCCGTCCGCGGTCAGCGATTGCCGAAAGTAGCCTGAGCGGTAGTACAGGCCGACCGCGATCAGGGGCAACCCGAGATCCGAGGCGGCCTTCAGATGGTCGCCGGCCAGAATTCCCAAACCACCGGAGTAGTTCGGCAACACCTCGGCGACGCCGAATTCCATCGAGAAGTAGGCGATGCCATTGGGCATCGGGGTGCCGTTGCTCTGTTGCTGCTGATACCACAGCGGACGGCTCAGATAATCGTTGAGCTCGGCAGCCAATCCATCCAGCCGATCCAGGAAGCCGCCGTCGAGCGCCAGCTCGTCGAGCCGGGCCGGGCTGACCGCCCCCAGCAGGGCAACCGGATCCCGACCGCACTGATTCCACAGCGAGGGATCGATCGCCTCGAAGAGGTCCTGCGTGGGTTTGTCCCATGACCATCGCAGGTTGATCGACAGCTCTTCGAGCGCCGCCAGGCGTTCCGGGAGATGGGCACGGACCGTGAACCGACGCAGGGCTTTCACGCGTCACTACCTTACTGACGCCGGGGCAGGTTTCGCCTCCCGAACAACTCGCGCCACCCGGCCTCAGGTGTGGCTCGACACTACGGTGGGTATGGGGCGCTGAGATGTTCTCGAAGACGTGCAGGTGGCGGAGTCGACGGCGCCCAGGACGACAATCGACTAGCGACTCAGAAGGAGTAGCAGTGCCCGGTCGTGTCGAGATCGATGACGTCGCGCCCGTCGTGTCATGCGGCGCGTACCCGGCAAAGGCCGTCGTCGACGAGGTGATCCCGGTCCGCGCGTCGGTGTGGCGGGAGGGCCACGACGCGGTGGCGGCGACGCTCGTGGTGCGTTACCTGGGGACGCGCTATCCGGAAGTGGGTGAAACCCGCCGGCTCAAGGCGGTGCAGGCTCCCGCGCTGGCCGAACCCGCCGCCGAGCCGGTCGTGAAGGTCAAGCCGCTGCATGTCCCGATGGCTGCCGACGACCTCGAGCCTTTCGTCTTCCACGGCGTGTTCACGCCCGACCGCGTCGGGCTGTGGACGTACCGGGTCGACGGCTGGGGCGACCCGATTCACACCTGGCGGCACGCCGTCGAAGCCAAGCTGGACGCCGGCCAAGGCGAAAGCGAACTGTCCAACGACCTGCTGGTCGGGGCACAGCTGCTGAAACGCGCCGCCACCGGGGTTCCGCGTAGCAGCCGCGAGCCGTTGCTGGCCGCCGCGAAGGCGCTGGAAGCACCCGGCGATCCGGTGTCGCGCGCCGCGCCGGCGCTGAGCGCCGACATCGATGAACTGCTGACCCAATTTCCGCTGCGTGAGCTGGTCACCCGCGGCGAGCAGTACGGGGTGTGGGTGGACCGGCCGCTGGCCCGCTTCGGAGCTTGGTACGAATTGTTCCCCCGATCGACCGGCGGTTGGGACGCCGACGGCGATCCTGTGCATGGCACCTTCGCGACCGCAGCCGCGGCGCTGCCGCGGATCGCGCAGATGGGCTTCGACGTCGTGTACCTGCCGCCGATCCACCCGATCGGCAAGGTTCACCGCAAGGGCCGCAACAACACCGCGACGGCGGCGCCCGGTGACGTCGGATCGCCGTGGGCGATCGGCAGCGACGAGGGTGGCCACGATGCGGTGCATCCGCAGCTGGGCACGATCGCCGACTTCGACAAGTTCGTCGACGCGGTTGAGGACCTGGGCATGGAGGTGGCCCTGGACCTGGCTCTGCAATGCGCGCCCGATCACCCGTGGGCCAAGCACCACCGCGAATGGTTCACCGAATTGCCGGACGGCACGATCGCCTACGCGGAAAACCCGCCGAAGAAATACCAGGACATCTACCCGATCAACTTCGACAATGATCCGGCCGGCCTCTACGACGAAGTGCTGCGCGTGGTGCGATACTGGATGGACCACGGGGTCAAGGTCTTTCGCGTCGACAACCCGCACACCAAGCCGCCCAACTTCTGGGCCTGGTTGATCGCTCAGGCCAAAGCCGCCGATCCCGATGTGCTGTTTCTGTCCGAGGCGTTCACCCCGCCGGCCCGCCAGTACGGGCTCGCCAAGCTGGGATTCACGCAGTCGTACACCTACTTCACTTGGCGCACATCCAAATGGGACCTCACCGAGTTCGGCCAGCAGATACCGGAAATCGCGGACTACCGACGCCCCAACCTGTTCGTCAACACCCCCGACATCTTGCATGCGAGTTTGCAGCACAACGGACCGGGCATGTTCGCCATACGTGCGGTGCTGGCGGCGACCATGAGCCCCGCCTGGGGGGTCTATTCCGGCTTCGAGTTGTTCGAGGGTCACGCCGTCGCCGAGGGCAGCGAGGAATATCTCGACTCGGAGAAGTACGAGTTGCGGCCACGCGACTTCGCCGGCGCGCTGGCGGCCGGACGCTCGCTGGAGCCATTCATCGCGCGGCTGAATAGCATTCGTCGACTACACCCAGCGCTGCAACAACTGCGCAACATCACGTTCCATACCATCGACAACGACGCGTTGCTGGCGTACAGCAAGTTCGACCCGATCACCGGTGACTGCGTGCTGGTCGTTGTGACGCTCAACGCGTTCGGGCCAGAACAAGCCACATTGTGGTTGGACATGCCCGCATTGGGTATGGAACACCATGAACGGTTCTGGGTACGAGACGAGATCACCGGCGAGGAATACCAATGGGGAGCGGCCAACTACATTCGCATCGATCCTGGTCACGCCGTCGCCCACGTCATCAACATGCCGCTCATACCGTCCGAAGCACGAATCCCGCTGCTGCGCCGGAGGTAACGCCGCGATGAAGTCCACCGAACAAGTCGCCAGAGCCCGTTTGGCCCCGGAGCCCAGTGACCTGGCCCGCCTGGTTGCCGGCGAGCATCACAACCCGCACGGCATCCTGGGCGCCCACGAGTACGGCGACCACACTGTCATCCGGACCTTCCGGCCGCACGCGACCAGCGTCGTCGCGTTGGTCGGCGCTGACCGGTTCCCGTTGCAGCACATCGACTCCGGCTTGTTCGCGGCGGCACTGCCGTTCGTCAACCTCATTGATTACCGCCTCGAAGTGGTCTACGACGGCGGCGGCCCGCAGACGGTCGCCGACGCCTACCGCTTCCTGCCGACCCTGGGTGAAGTCGACCTGCATCTGTTCAACGAGGGACGCCACGAACGGCTGTGGGAGGTCCTTGGCGCGCATCCCCGTTCGTTCACCACCGCCGACGGCGTGGTCGACGGGGTGTCGTTCGCGGTGTGGGCGCCCAACGCCAAGGGCGTCAGCCTGATCGCCGAATTCAACGGCTGGAACGGCAACGAGGCACCGATGCGGGTGCTCGGCTCATCGGGTGTCTGGGAGTTGTTCTGGCCCGGTTTCGCCCATGACGGCTTGTACAAGTTCCGGGTGCACGGTGCCGACGGCTCGGTCACCGACCGTGCCGACCCGATGGCATTCGCCACCGAGGTGCCGCCGCACACCGCGTCGCGGGTGAACGTGAGCGACTACCGGTGGGACGACGACGCCTGGATGGCGGCACGCGCCAAGCGCAATGCCGTGTTCGAGCCGATGAGCACCTACGAAGTCCACCTGGGCTCGTGGCGACCGGGCCTGTCGTACCTCGATCTCGCTCGTGAGTTGACGGATTATGTTCTGGCTCATGGGTTTACCCATGTCGAACTGCTGCCCGTCGCCGAGCACCCGTTCGGCGGCTCGTGGGGATATCAGGTGACGTCCTACTACGCGCCGTCGTCCCGATTCGGCACGCCCGATGAGTTGCGCGCGCTCATCGACGCGCTGCACCAGGCCGGCATCGGCGTCATCGTGGACTGGGTCCCCGCCCACTTCCCCAAGGACGCGTGGGCGCTCGGCCGGTTCGACGGCACACCACTCTACGAGCATTCCGACCCGCGCCGCGGTGAGCAACTCGATTGGGGCACTTACGTCTTCGACTTCGGCCGTGCCGAGGTGCGCAATTTCCTGGTGGCCAACGCGCTGTACTGGCTCGAGCAGTACCACATCGACGGACTGCGGGTGGACGCCGTCGCGTCGATGCTCTACCTCGACTACTCACGCCCCGAAGGCGGCTGGACACCGAACATCCACGGCGGCCGGGAGAACCTGGAAGCCGTGCAGTTCCTGCAGGAGATGAACGCCACGGCCCACAAGGCGGCGCCCGGGATCGTCACGATCGCCGAGGAGTCGACCTCGTGGCCGGGCGTCACCAGGCCGACGACCGTTGGCGGCCTGGGCTTCTCGATGAAGTGGAACATGGGCTGGATGCACGACACGCTCGACTACATCAGTCGCGACCCGGTGTACCGCAGTTATCACCACCACGCGATCACCTTCTCGATGCTCTATGCGTTCAGCGAGAACTTCGTGCTACCGATCAGCCACGACGAGGTCGTGCACGGCAAGGGCACACTGTGGGGCCGGATGCCGGGCAACGACCACGTGAAGGCGGCCGGGCTGCGCAGCCTGCTGGCCTACCAGTGGGCGCACCCAGGCAAGCAGTTGCTGTTCATGGGCCAGGAATTCGGGCAGCGTGCCGAATGGTCTGAGGAGCGCGGCGTCGACTGGTTCCAGCTCGACGAGAACAGCTTCTCCACCGGAATTTCGCGGTTGGTGGTCGACCTCAACTCGATCTATCGCCGTTCATCGGCGTTGTGGAGTCAGGACATCAAGCCCGAGGGCTACTCGTGGATCGATGCCAACGACTCCGCCAACAACGTGCTGAGTTTTCTGCGGTACGGCAGCGACGGCTCGGTGATGGCCTGCGTGTTCAACTTCGCCGGCGCTGAGCACAGCGGCTACCGTCTCGGCCTGCCCAGCGCGGGGCGGTGGCGCGAGGTGCTCAACACCGATGCGAGCGTCTACAACGGCTCCGGTATCGGCAATCTGGGCGGCGTCGACGCGACCGATGCGCCGTGGCACGGCCGTCCGGCATCGGCGGTGCTGGCGCTACCGCCGATGTCAGCGCTGTGGCTGGAACCCGCAGAGGCCTCCTAGTACAAGGGCCGCCTAGTACAGCGCGTTAGCCAGGTTGCGACGTCCCGCGATGACTTCCGGGTCGGCGGGATCGAACAGCTCGAACAGCTCGATCAGCCGCGTGCGCACCGCTGTCCTCTCGTCGCCGGCCGTGCGCCGCACGAGCCCGACCAGACGGCCGAACGCGCCATCGACATCTTGGCTCAGGATCTGGACGTCAGCAGCGGCGAACGCGGCCTCGATGTCGTCGGGCGCCGCGTCGGCAGCCGCCACTGCTTCCGGCCCGTGAGCGGTCGCCCGCATCAGAAACACGATTTGACGCACAGCGCCTTTGGCTTCGGCATGGTTCGGGTCGGCGTCCAGGATCGCCTGATACGAGTCGAGCGCCGCCCCGAGGTTGTTGTCCTCGAGCTGCTGGCGGGCCTGCGCGAGCGCCGGATCCACTTCCTCTGGCTCGTCGGAATCGGCTGCGCCGCCGAGCTTTCCAGCAGTGGCGGACAGTAGCGAATCGATCCAGCGGCGTAACTGCTCCGGCGGCTGCATGCCCTGAAAGCTGGAAAGCGGTTGCCCGGCACCCAATGCCACAACAGTGGGGACCACTTCGACACCGAAAATCTGCGCCACCCGGGGAGCCACGTCGACGTTGACGCTGGCCAGCGACCATTTGCCGTTGTCGGCGGCGGCCAGGTCGGACAAGATGTCGGCCAGCTGAAGGCAGACATCACTGCGCGGCGACCACAGCAGCACGACCACCGGCACCTGGTTGGAGCGCAGCAGCACTTCTTGTTCGAAGTTGGCCTCGTTGACCTCGACGCCGGCTGCGGCCGCCGAGGCGTCACCGCGCGTCTCGCCGGCGGAGGGCGGGGGTTGCTTCAGGGCGGACAGATCGACTGCGCCGCCGGTCAATGCGGGCCCAATCGGGGGACGGGGACGGCTCACGAGATCAAGTCTGGCACGGCGCCGTCGACGGCGTTTCATCCGGTTCGGACGGCCATATGAGCAACATCACATCACGTGTTGTCAAACTGCAGCCGGCTGCTTGACAGCAAACTTCTGGACGCCTGTCCAGCCACACCGGTCACAAACCGTACCGGCCGGTAACTAGCCAGCGCGAAGGATCAGCGCATCGCCCTGACCGCCCGCGCCGCACAACGCAGCAACGCCGTAGCCGGAGCCGCGGCGGGCCAGTTCGAGGGCCGCGTGCAGGGCGATCCGGGCGCCGGACATGCCGATCGGGTGACCAATCGCGATGGCGCCGCCGTTGACGTTGACGATCTCAGGATCGATGCCGAGTTCGCGCGTCGAGGCCAGCGCCACCGCCGAGAACGCCTCGTTGATCTCCACCACATCGAGTTGGTCGACCGAGATCCCTTCGCGGGCGATCGCCTTCTTGATCGCATTGGCGGGCTGCGACTGCAGCGTCGAATCCGGGCCGGCCACCACACCGTGTGCGCCGATCTCCACCAGCCAGGTCAATCCCAGCTCGATGGCCTTGTCCTTGTTCATCACGACCACCGCTGCCGCACCGTCGGAGATCTGCGATGCCGAACCGGCGGTGATGGTGCCGTCCTTGCGGAACGCGGGCTTGAGACCGGCCAGCGACTCAGCGGTGGTGTTGGCCCGGATGCCCTCGTCCTCGGTGAACTGCAGCGGATCGCCCTTGCGCTGCGGGATGCTGACCGGCACGACCTCGTCGGCGTAGACGCCGTCCTTCCAGGCCGCGGCGGCCTTCTGGTGCGAGCGTGCGGCGAACTCGTCCTGTTCGAGGCGGGTGAACTTGTCGACGTCATTGCGCTGCTCGGTGAGCGCACCCATCGGCTGGTCGGTGAACACGTCGTGCAGACCGTCGTAGGCCATGTGATCCCGGACCGTGACGTCGCCGTACTTGTAGCCGGAACGGCTGTCGATCAGCAGGTGCGGGGCCTTGGTCATCGACTCCTGGCCGCCGGCCACCACCACGTCGAACTCTCCGGCCCGAATGAGCTGGTCAGCCAGCGCGATGGCGTCGATGCCGGATAGACACATCTTGTTGATGGTCAGCGCCGGCACATCCCAGCCGATACCGGCCGCGACGGCGGATTGCCGCGCCGGCATCTGGCCGGCCCCCGCGGTCAATACCTGGCCCATGATCACGTATTCGACCAGCGAGGCCGGCACGTTCGCCTTCTCCAGCGCGCCTTTGATCGCGATGGCACCCAGATCGCTGGCACTGAAGTCCTTCAGCGAGCCCATCAGCTTGCCGACCGGCGTGCGTGCTCCAGCAACGATCACCGATGTCGTCATGACTACCTCCAGAGCGGGGTTGAACAGCCGATCGAAAAGATCGGGAGAAGCGGATTCGTTCCCGTCAGGTTACCGTTACGTGATGACCACCGATCAAGTTGACACCCGTCGAGTCCTCAGCACCGCTCTGGTGACGGCAGTCGACCATGTCGGCATCGCGGTCCCCGACCTCGACGCAGCGATCGCGTGGTACCACGACCACCTCGGCATGATCGTGCTGCACGAGGAAGTCAACGACGATCAGGGAATTCGCGAGGCAATGCTGTCGGTGCGCGGCGCCGCGGTCGGTAGCGCGCAAGTTCAGCTGATGGCCCCGATCGACGACTCGTCGGCGATCGCGAAATTCCTCGACAAGCGTGGTCCCGGCATCCAGCAGTTGGCGTATCGGGTCAGCGACTTGGACGCCCTCAGCGAGCGTCTGCGCGAGCAGGGCATCCGGCTGCTGTACGAGGCGCCGCGACGCGGCACAGCGAACTCGCGGATCAACTTCATCCACCCCAAGGACGCCGGCGGGGTGCTGATCGAGTTGGTCGAGCCCGCCGACGATTCAGAGCACTAACTCCACTTTCGGGTCGGCCCGCGCGTTGCCCGGTTAGCCCAGCACGGCGTGTGCCAGTGCCGTCGGTCGTCGAGCGCCACCTCGCCGATATCGGCTAGCCACACCACCACATGAGCTGTGCCCGAGCGTATTTCGTGGTCGCAGCCCGGGCATCGATACGTTTTGAGCGATCGCGCGCCGGCTACCGGCCGAACCTCGTAGTCATGTCCGTCTGGCCCAGTCTCCACGCGACGCGGAGCGGGCAGCGGCCCAAACGACTGCTGCCGACGCGGCGAACTGCGGCGTCGAGCCATGACAGCAGTCTAGTGAGGCAGCTCAGAACAACCGGAACTCATCGGAATCCATGCCCCGCATCTTGTCGTAATCCAATGTCAGACAACGAATTCCGCGATCGGTGGCTAAAGTTTTCGCTTGCGGCTTAATCTGCTGCGCGGCGAACACTCCACTCACGGGCGCCAGCAGACTGTCTCTGTTCAGTAGCTCCAGATAGCGGGTGAGCTGCTCGACCCCGTCGATTTCGCCGCGGCGCTTGATCTCTACTGCGACCGAACGCCCCTGTTCGTCGCGGCACAACAGGTCGACCGGCCCGATCGGCGTCATGTACTCACGGCGTACCAGTGTGTAACCCGCCCCGAGCAGCTCGACGTGCTCGGCGAGCAACACCTGCAAGTGGGCTTCGACGCCGTCTTTGACCAGCCCGGGATCGAGCCCCAGCTCATGGCTGGAGTCGTGCTCGATGTCTTCGACGGTGATGCGTAGTTGCTCGCCGGCCTTGTTCTGCACCACCCAGACCGGCGCTTCTCCTTCGCTGCCCTCGGGTTCCTCGGACAACCAGCACGGCGGGCTCATCCAGTTCAGCGGCTTGTAGGCGCGGTCGTCGGCGTGCACACTCACCGAGCCGTCTGCCTTGAACAGCAGCAGGCGGCGGGCCGAGGGCAGATGAGCGGTGAGGCGTCCGACGTAGTCCACGGTGCAGCGGGCGATGACGAGGCGCACGCAACACACCTTAAGCATGGGCGGCGGCAGCAATTAGGCTGACGCCACCATGGTGGCTAAGCGATCGACTGCGCAACGGCTGGGGCGAGTGCTGGAGCGGGTGACTCAGCAGAGCGGTCGACTGCCGGAAACACCGGCCTATGGTTCCTGGCTGCTCGGACGGGTGTCAGAGAGCCAGTCCCGTCGGCGAGTGCGGATCCAGCTCATTCTGACCGTGTTCATCGTCGGGGCGAACCTGATCGGAATCGCCGTTGCGGCGCTGCTGTTGACCGTCGCGTTCCCCACTCCGAGCATTTTCAGCGACGCACCCCTGTGGATCACCTTCGGCGTCACGCCGGCCTACTGCACAATCGCGCTCGGACTCGGTACGTACCTGATCACCCATCGAACGATCCGCGGCCTGCGCTGGGCGATCGAGGAGCACGAACCGACCCAAGCCGACGAACGCGCCACCTTTGCGGCTCCGTTCTGGCTGGCGTTCGGCGTCCTCATGCTGTGGGTCATCGGCACCGGATTGCTGACGACGCTGTACGGGTTGGCCGACAGCACGTTCATTCCGATCGTGGGCTTCTGCGTCAGCGTCTGCGGCATTCTGGTGTCGACCGCGTGCTATCTGTTCACCGAGTTCGCGCTGCGCCCGGTGGCCGCTCAGGCACTCGAGGCGGGCCGGGCACCGCGCCGATTGGCTCCCGGCATCATGGGCCGGACGTTGACGGTGTGGCTGCTCGGGTCTGGCGTCCCGGTCCTGGGCATCATGGTTACCGCGCTGCTGGGCGGGGTGCTGCTCGACAATCTGAGCAAGACCCAGTTGGCGGTAGCCATTTTGGTGGAGTCACCCGCTGCGCTGATCTTCGGCTTCGTGTTGATGTGGATTCTGGCCTGGTTGACGGCGACGCCGGTGCGGGTGGTTCGGGCGGCGCTCAAGCGGGCCGAAGATGGCGATCTGCGCGGCGACTTGGTGGTGTTCGACGGCACCGAACTCGGTGAGCTGCAACGCGGATTCAACTCAATGGTCGACGGCTTGCGCGAGCGCGAGCGCGTGCGTGATCTGTTCGGCCGGCATGTCGGACGCGAGGTCGCCCTTGCCGCCGAACGGGACAAGCCCGAACTCGGGGGCGAAGAGCGTTATGTCGGAGTGGTTTTCGTCGACATCATCGGGTCGACGCGACTGGTGACGAGTCGGCCGGCCGCAGAAGTCGTGCAGCTACTCAACCGGTTTTTCGCGGTGATCGTCGAGGAGGTTGACCGTCACCACGGACTGGTCAACAAATTCGAGGGCGATGCTGTGCTGGCGATCTTCGGCGCGCCCAACCATCTCGACCGGCCGGAAGACCAGGCCCTCGGCGCCGCGCGCGCCATCGCCCGTCGTCTGGACAGCGAGGTACCCGAGTGCAAAGCCGGCATCGGGGTCACGGCCGGCACCGCCGTCGCCGGCAATGTCGGCGCGAAGGAGCGCTTCGAATACACGGTCATCGGCGAACCGGTCAACGAAGCGGCCCGGCTGTCCGAGTTGGCCAAGGACGAGCCGAGCCGACTGCTGGCATCCTCAGACACCATCAACGCCGCGAGTGACGACGAACGGACGCACTGGTCGTTGGGCGAGACCGTCACGCTGCGCGGCCACGACCAACCGACGCAGTTGGCGACGCTGACCTAGTCGGGAACGCCGTGGGTGAACACGGCTCGGCTGAGACGAAGCCAAGCGTCCCGGAAACGACCGGGGTCCATGCCGCCGGGTGCGCGACCGATCAGAACTTCCATGATCGGTGCATAACTCAGCCCGGCCAGTAGCACCGCGCTGATCGCTACGGGGTCGCCGATCTGGGTTCCGGCGTCGTCGGCGCTGGCCTGCAGCGCGTGCCCCATGATCTTTTGCGCGACCGCGAGGTTGTCGACCCACAACTCATCGACCATGTCCCGTGCGGCCTCGGGTTCGACGAGCATCAATCGCATGACGTCCGCGTTGTCGGTAATCGTCTGCTGTGCCGCCGCGGCGACGGTCGCCAAAGCGTCCAACCGTTCGGCCGGCGTGGTGGCATCACGAAACGCCGGCGACGTCCGCATCCGATCCAGACCACGGCGCAGCGCGGCGCGCAAAACGTCGCCCTTACTGCGGAAATGGCGGTACAGCGCCCCGGATCCCGGCGACATCCCGCACGCCTTCTGGATCTCTGCGGTCGAGGTCGCGGCGTATCCGCGGCTGGCGAAAAGCGCCAGCGCGCTATCGAGCAGCCGATCGCGACTCGAGGTATCAGCCGTATGCACGCGACTGACGGTACTCGATTGCAACCTGAGTAGTAAGTAAGTACTCTCTCACCGTAGGTTTGGTGCCTGGTCTACCGACGTCGGCAAGTCAGCAGTCGGGGCGCGTTTTCCTTGACCAAGAAAGGAAACCGAGCATGGGCTCTGAGTCGGCGTCTTCACTCAGTGACAAACGGCGTGGGCGCCCGGGCGACGAGTCTGCGATCGAATTCCTGCGCGACTTTCCGGCCCTGCTCGCCCTCGACCGACTACCCGTTCCCATCCTGGCCGTCGATGACGCCGGCGAAATCGCCTTCGCCAATGAGGCTTTCGCGGCGTTGGTCGGATACTCCCGCGAAGAGCTGCCCACGATGAACGCGCAATCCCTGGTGGCATGCATCGCCCCGGCGGATTCCGGTGTTGTCGCGGTCCTGCGCGAGCACGCCAATTCAGTGATCCGACTGATCCATGCGGACGGGTGGACCATGCCGACATTGCTAAGCGACTCGGTATTGATCCGCGAAGGCGAGAAGCTGGCCGTCGTCGCGTTCACCGATTTGACCGAAATCGCCTGGGCTACATCACCCGACGACGACCTCCTGCCCGGCTAGCCGGAGCACCTAAACGAAGACACCCCGCGTACCCGGCACTTTGTCGCCTTTGGGCGTGCTCGACCCATTGTCGGCGACGCAGCGCCCGGGTCATCACCGCGCCACTGGACTGACCCCGCCGAGCCGCGGCAGGCGACCCCGTCGAGCACCACGATGTCGCTTTCTCGCCAGAAATGTCGGTGGCCCGGTGTAATTGTCGAACCGTGCACGAAGACTTCGACCGCTGCTATCGAGCAGTCCAATCCAAGGACGCTCGGTTCGACGGCTGGTTTGTCACCGCCGTGCGGACCACCGGGATATATTGCCGGCCCAGCTGTCCGGTCCGACCGCCGTTCGCCCGTAACGTGCGGTTCTTTCCGACCGCCGCAGCTGCGCAACGTGCCGGATTTCGCGCGTGCAAGCGCTGTCGTCCGGACGCGTCGCCGGGCTCGCCGGAATGGAACGTCCGCGACGATCTCGTCGCGCGGGCCATGCGACTGATCGCCGACGGCACCGTGGACCGCGAGGGTGTTGGAGGTCTCGCCGCCCACCTCGGCTACACCACCCGACAACTTCAGCGACTACTGCAGGCAGAAACCGGCGCCGGCCCGCTTGCTCTGGCTCGCGCGCAGCGCACCCAGACCGCGCGGGTCCTGATCGAGACGACGGATTTGCCGTTCGGCGACGTCGCATTTGCCGCCGGATTTTCCAGCATCCGCCAATTCAATGACACCCTGCGCCTGGTGTGCGACAGCACTCCGACCCAATTGCGCAAGCGCGCGACCGCTCGGTTAGACGGTGCCACAACGGATGTGCGGTCACCGGGCACGGTGTCGCTACGTTTGCCGGTGCGAGTTCCGTTCGCCTACGAAGGCGTATTCGGCCACCTTGCCGCCAGCGTGGTCCCCGGCTGCGAGGAGATTCGTGACGGCGCATATCGGCGGACGCTGCGACTACCGTTCGGCAATGGAATCGCCAGCCTGACACCGGCGCCCGATCATGTTCGATGTGTGCTGGTGCTCGACGACTTCCGCGATCTGACAACCGCGATCGCGAGGTGCCGACGGCTTCTCGACCTTGACGCCGACCCGGACGCCGTGATCGACGTGTTGAGTTCCGATGCCGCTCTGGCCCCGGTGGTTGCCAAGGCACCTGGGCAGCGAATACCGCGCACTGTCGACGAGGCTGAACTCGCAGTACGAGCGGTGCTCGGTCAGCAGGTATCGATCAAAGCCGCGCGGACCCACGCCAGCCGATTGGTCGTCGCCTACGGCGATTCGGTTCACGACGCCAACGGCGCACTGACGCATACATTTCCGTCGATCGAGCAGCTCAGCGACATCGATCCGGCCCACCTGGCCGTTCCGAATTCGCGGCGTCGGACCGTCACCGGCCTCGTCGCCGCGCTTGCCGATGGCAGAGTCGTCCTCGACGCCGGCAGCGACTGGGACGAGGCTCGTAGTCAACTGCTTGCGGTGCCCGGAATCGGACCGTGGACCGCGGAGGTGATCGCGATGCGCGGCTTGGGTGACCCGGACGCCTTTCCCGCCAGCGATCTCGGATTGCGTTTGGCTGCCGAGCAATTGGGCTTCCCGAGCGACCACCGCGAATTGAGCGCGTTGAGCCGCCGCTGGCGGCCCTGGCGTTCCTACGCCACCCAATACCTGTGGACGACGCTGGAGCATCCGGTGAACCATTGGCCAGCAGAGGAAATCGCATGACCCACTACCGCACCATTGCTAGCCCGATCGGGTTGTTGACGCTGGCCGGCCACGACCAAGCGCTCACCAATCTGCGCATGGTCGACCAGACCTACGAACCAAGTCGCAATGGCTGGTCTCCAAATCCCAAGGCGTTCAACGACGCAGTGCACCAACTGAACGCGTATTTTGCCGGCGAGCTCACCACCTTCGACATCGAGCTCGATCTGCGAGGCACCGAGTTTCAGCGGCGAGTCTGGCAGGCGCTGCTGACGATCCCGTTCGGTGAGACCCGGTCGTATGGTGAGGTCGCGGAACAGATCGGCGCTCCGGGCGCCGCTCGTGCCGTCGGCTTGGCCAACGGCCACAACCCGATTGCCATCATTGTTCCGTGCCACCGGGTCATCGGTGCCAGCGGAAGCCTCACCGGGTACGGCGGAGGTCTCGATCGGAAACGCTCGCTGCTCGCATTGGAGACGAGACACACCTCGGCGACATTGCCGCTGTTCGACTGACCGCCGGCCCGGCGAGCGAGGTCAGAACCCGGGGAACGGTCGTGGGGCCGGTGCGCCGGGCAGGCCGAACGGCAACCCAGGCGCTGGCCCTCCAGGTAAACCGAGCGGCAATCCAGGTCCGCCGGCGCCGGGAAGCGGGAACGGCATGTTTCCGTTGGCAACCGAGTTTATCCACCCCGGACACTGCGACTGGATTGCCATCTGGGCCAGGAAGCCGGCCATTGGTGCTTCCAGACCGCCGTGACCACTCATCTGAGCTGCCCCACTCGCCAGACTGCCGCCAGGCTTGACCAGCATCGGGCAGATGGACTGACCCATCTGGGCAATGGCCCCGCTGACCGGGCCATTGTCACCAATGCCCACGCCGTTGAGGACGGGAGCCACCGCATTGCCGGCCGGATCTGCGTGTGCCGCAGGGATAGAGCCCAGGACAGCTGCGAATACTGCTGCGGTAACGATGACAGGACGAACCACCGACGTCGCCACGATCTCCACCGTGTCCCATGTCGTGCGCCCGGTGTCCGACTTCCCATTGGTTGACCAGGCCGAAAGGCCGGCCATCTTGCTCGCGGTCATGTGGAGCTCCCCTCCGTTAGCACTCCATGCACATGGAGCACAGATTTCACTTTGATAACGGTAAGGTACTTATGTCACAGTAACAACACGAACAGATAACTGTTTGCAACCGCAGCGTTGCGCTACCGCGACCTACGAGACCGGAATGCAACAATTGCGGATTTCCCGATGGGCGTTTGCTGCGCGAGGCCCCTGAGGCGCGACTCGTGTGGTGTCGCGATGAGTTTTGCCCTCCGGTGCAGTCTGATCTCCATGGGCAAACTCATCTATGGCTTCAACGTGTCGGTGGACGGGTACATCGCCGACGCACAAGGCAACATCGACTGGTCCGATCCGAGCGAAGAACTGCACCAGTACTGGAACGACTTCGAGCGGGAGACCGCCCTATCGTTCTACGGGCGGCGGCTCTACGAACTGATGTCCGCGTACTGGCCGACCGCCGACAAGACCCCGGACGCCACCCCTCTGATCGTCGACTTCGCGCACATCTGGCGCGACATGCCCAAGGTCGTGTTCTCGCGCACCCTGGAGTCCGTCGACTGGAACTCCCGCCTGGAACGAGGCGACCCGGTCGAGGTGGTGACGAAGCTGAAAGCCGAAACCGATGGCAGGCTGGAGGTGGCCGGCGCGACGCTGGCCGCACCGATCGTGCAGGCCGGACTGGTGGACGAGTACCGGATCGTGGTCACGCCCACCGCCGTGGGCGGCGGCACCCCGTTCTTCCCGACACTGCCGTCATGGATCTCGCTGCGACTGTTGGAGAACCGCACCTTCCCGGGCGGCACGGTCCTACTACGCTACGAGGCCAAACACGACTGATCGGACATGCACAGCCAGCACAGCATTTACTCGGTCAATTTACGTTGACCTGCTGTACTGTTGTCACAACTGTAAGTTCCACAGGAACAGTGGGAGATCACCTTGACCGCGTTGAGCGAAGCCTCTCAGTGATAACCAAGGGCGCTCTGGTCTGGGACTTCAATCAGCCATGGTCGGTCGAGGAAATCGATATTGGCGAGCCCCGGAAGGGCGAAGTAAAGGTTCAGCTGGAAGCCGCGGGGTTGTGTCATTCCGATCATCACGTGGTGAG